>Ga0209125_1000457_pt1 | contig 53562 bp, 44 predicted proteins | sample BarGraIncub1131A_FD_184503 | JGI IMG/M metagenome (GOLD analysis project Ga0209125, IMG submission 184503) | Arctic peat soil microbial communities from Barrow, Alaska - Barrow Graham LP Incubations 11-31A (SPAdes) (version 2) | ecosystem: Environmental > Terrestrial > Soil > Wetlands > Peat... | reverse complement strand
CCATAATCCCCGCATGGCAACCATCGTCCAAAACAGAGACCTTCCCGGGGAAATCCGCGTCGCCACCGTCTTCGATACCGGCGGTACTATCCGGCCCATCTGGTTCGAACAGATCGAAGCTCCCGCAGAGGGGCGAATTTTCGTGACCAAGGTCAACATGATCTGGAGCTATCTGGTCGGATCCGCAAAAAATATCGCTTTTGCCGTCACTGCCAGCGACCACAACTACACGCTGATCTTCGACACCGAGGATCTCACCTGGAGCCTTTCCCTGGTGGAAACCGTCCCCCTCGAGTAGCTCCCACCTTCGAGTTTCACGTAAGGGCAGATCCCCCAGGGGGAGAATGTCAGGTTGAGGTCTCAGACCTTGCAGCAGGAGTGTCAGTTTAATCGGTTTCCGACCCTATTCTTACGCATTTTCCGCCCGTAGTCGATGTCAGGTTAGGGTGTACCCCAGCTTGACACGAAATTCCTATCAGGACAGCGCTGGCTCCCGTCACCCGTGAATGGCTATTCCCCTTTACTAGAATCATGAGAAGTAATATAGTGCGCGATTATTGGGAAAAATTTATAACCGATATGTATCAGCTTCAAGTTGGCACTGAAAAGTACCTGGGGCTGGAAGATATGATACCCCCCGATCGGCATGTTACATGGGAAGGGGTGTATCCCCCCGAATGGAAGGATACACAGGAAGGGGTATATCCACCCAAACGAAACATTATCCAATGTAAATAAGTCTGTTAAATCTGGGTGTTGCTAATAACCTACTGAAACAAGGATCATGGAAAATGCCCAAATCGGCGGGATGAACAGGTCCGCTCATCTACGAGTTGGGCGAATCGCGAAAAAGAGAAATAAGGCATGTAAGTTTATGATCTCATCCCTGCTATTTGGAACGCTTTTCATTTTTGGTCTAATTGGGTATTCCTTCGCAACTCTAGGAAAATTCCCGGACTCCTTTTTTGGACTAGTAATTTTAGCAATAATCATAGATTGTTTTTCTATGACCATATTGAAATGGACTCCAAACATCGAAGGCTACTACAAGGGAAACAACAGATTGATGCCTGCGAGAATGGTGTTGCTCGCCTTTATCGCCCTTTTACAGCCGGTAAATTTGCTACTCGGAAATTCAGATGCGACGCTCTGTGGCTTTATTATGCTGTTCTCGTTACTTTCCTTTTATTCCTACTACTACGGGAAAAAGTCAGAAGGCATCCTCTGGTTTAGATTCTATTGAGAAGTGAATTGGCACTGCATGTACTGAGCGGTTAGATGCCCAACCAGGTCGCCGGTGCGGTCAAGCCGCACACCGCCTAAACCGTTATGTGAAGAAACGAGGAAGAATTGATGAAATGCTTTCATTCAGATTTGCCGATAGATGGTGATCAGGAAACACCAGACCGGCTGAACAGATCGGAATACTCTACTCGCATAGCGAATTCACTGATTCTGTCACAGGAATCGGCAGGTGTAGTCATATCGATCGAAGGCAAATGGGGCTATGGAAAATCATCGACGATAAATCTTATAAAAAAACAACTCGAGGCTGACACATCTAATAATCCGATAATTTTTGATTTTAATCCGTGGCTTGTTGGTAACGCTAGCAATTTGGTGCAAGAGTTCTTGGTACAATTTGCATCAGCTATAGGAACGTCTGACAGAGCAAAAGAAGCACAAGATGCTGCTAAACAACTACTTGCATACTCTCAGATTTTTACAGTTTTAAAATGGGTTCCCGGTGCAGAACCATGGGCCTCTTTAGTTGAAAAGATATTTAAAGGTTTTGGAACTGCTGCTAGCAAAATCGGGAAGCTAAAAGAATTAAGCATTGAAAAACGAAAGGACGCGGTAATCAGTGCTTTAAAGGAGTTAAAACGACCAATCATTGTGTTTATTGATGATTTAGACCGATTACCACCAGAAGAAGTATTCCAAATGATTCGAGCTGTAAAGGCTGTTTCAGAGTTTCCTCGCACTGTATTTGTGCTTGCTTTTGAGAGGAAGTATGTTGAAGAAGCATTGAGTTCACATAGCATAAAAGATGCTGATAAATATTTGGATAAAATAATTCAGGTCCGTCTTAACCTACCTAAAATCAGTAAGGTTGACCTCCATAAGCTAGCTACAGAAGAATTAGCAAATCTTTCCGATGTCAATCTCACAGAATATTTTAGTACTGATCAAGACCGACTAACAGAGATATATCATCTTTGTGTAAAGCCAATCATTCAATCACCAAGAGAAATAAAAAGAATTTTCAACAGACTCTATTTCTTAGAGAAAGCTACAAGAGGTGAGGTAGCATTTTCTGATTTGCTTGGCCTTGAGGCACTCGCTATAAAAGCACCTTCAATCTATGAACACATAATATCTAATCCTGGTGCCTATACAGGGATACCCCCTGAGGTCGATTACACTTTTGAAAAACCTGAGGAGTACATAAAAAAATTCGAAGGGGACAGAAGCAAGGAACTTGAAAAAGTAGACCCGTCAGAAAGAGGGTACATAAACGAGCTATTGAAAACCCTATTTCCTCTTGTCGAGAGCTCGCAATTCGGACATTTAAGTCAAGCGCAGTACTCGAAAGAGGGAAGAATCGCTTCCAATGACCGGTTACTGATCGCAATAACCTATGGTTTACCATCGGAGGAGGTTTCAACAAAGGACGTGAACAGATTTATTCAGACACCCAATGAACGTGATGAAATTCTCAACCTATATAAAACCACCGATACTATTGAACGTTTTATTGAGTTGATGCGACAAGGCAAAGATGAACTGAATCCTGTAGATCCATTAGACTTTCTTGAAGCAATAGGAAGAATAATAGAATTAGATGTGACAAAAGAAATTGAAAGTAAGCCAAGACAGATGCTTGCCGCTGGTCCAATTCGTCAATGCTGGTGGGTTGCAAAGAAGGTACTTTCTGGTCTAAGCGTCGAAGACCGCGAAAATATGATTTTTAAATTGGTAGGTGAGGAGCAGACACTATCGCTCACATCGCATATTATTAGTGAAGTTATACGACAGCATGGAATGATTTCTAAAGAAAAAGAACTGCCTGAGAGTGAAAGATGGATTACTCCAGACAAGCTTAAACAACTAATTGAAATGTGGATTACTATTACATCTAAAGCCTTCAGAACCAAATCCTTCTTAAGATCTAGCGACAAGTCTCACATATTTTTCATGATGCTAAATCTTGCAAATGAACAATTGCCCGCAATCGTTGCACCGTTATTGATAGATGACACAGATTTAGATTCTTTTGTTCAGGTTTTCAGAGGCTATGGCCAAGACAGCACCAAAGGCGGATTTATTCGTATTGAAGAAAGGTGGCTCGCCTCAATCGGTGACATTGATAAGATACGTTCACGAGCCGAGGCGCGGATTGAGGCCGGAGTAGAAGACATGACATTACGGGCTATTTATCTGAGCATTAAAACCGGCAAGGAATATTACACTGTAGATGCATCTGTCCGAGAAGAGTGGTGACACATAACCAAGCGCGACACACGGTCTGCGCTTCGCTCCGCCGGTGCGCTCACAGCCGTTGGACAAATAGGGATAAGGCACGAAACATGAACATTGACTGGTCAGCCATAGGCTCAGTTGGAACCGCAGTGGCAGTGTTTGTCGCTGCCTGGCAGGTCCGCAAGAACACTCAACAGGCGAGGACCGATTTCGAAGACGCCTTATCGCGAGAATACCGTGAATTAGCACGGTGCATTCCAGTGAAAGCACATCTTGGGCAGGAATTGGAAGATGAGGAGCTTGAGCAGGCATTCCCGTGCCTTTACCACTACATTGATCTCACAAACGAGCAGATCTTCCTCAGAATGAATGGCCGAATCAGCAAGGCTACGTGGATCAACTGGGTGGACGGGATGAAGTCGAATCTTGATCGGCCTGCATTCAGTCAGGCTTGGGACAGGATCAAGGACGGTTCACATGGCAGCTTTTCAGAACTTAGAAGACTTGAGCAAAGTGGGTTCAAGAACGACCCGCGGAGGTGGATTCCTGCGTGGAAAAGGCTATGGCACCGGTAAAGGGCTGTGCGGGAGGGTTTTCTGTCGGTTGAATTCTACTGCCCCCTGGACACTCCAACGGATTAGCGCCTGTGAATAAATCTAGTTAAAGGGAGTGGGTGTGGACCTAAGATATAGAGAAACGTTCGTCGATCATCTAGTGTCGGTACTGGAACACCAAAATGTTCCTGTGCATTTCGGGATTCGTTTACCTAAATGTTCGGCACCGCAACCTATTGATGCAGTTGAGGCTCTAATCGAAAATCTAAACAAAGAAGATGTCGCTAACTTCTTGTCACCTGAAGACCTAGCAACATGGGTTGAGGAATATAGATGGCTTGAACATAGAAAACGCCTTGCCACAAAAGTCTTTTACAACGCCAAACTTTCGACATCTGATCGCAAACTAATTTATGAAGCACTTACAGGATATGCGGCACCCCGCCTAGAAAGAACGAAAGGGCGCAAACCTACTTTGAGGCGTGATCTCACACTAGCAAAAACGTACCTTGAACTTCGGCACGCAGGGAAAAGTGCTTCAGCCATCAGAGGGGAAATTTGGAAGACAATAGGGTTGCCAAGTGACGATGAAAACGGATTCAATAAGGCATTACGGAAGGGTATGGAAGCACTTTATGCCGCGGCTCGACTGACCTTAGAATACGAGCATCTCTGGATCCAAGAATGCCACGAGACGCTAACACTGATCTTTGAGTACACTCAGGGGAAAAAAGCCTTCGTCCCTTTTGTACCGGGAATTATTTAGAGCTGCAATTTCATCCCTTATAATCCCGCGGTTCACGGCTGTATTCTTCCACTCGCCAAAGAAAATTTGAGTTCAGGCTGAGAGGGAGAAAATATGAGGGTGACAGAAAGAGTAGCTAAATTAGTGATCACCATCTGCCGGTTAATTTTTTGGATTATCCAGCTAGTAAAAGAGATTGTCGAGTGTCATGGTGATTATCCACTTTAGCCGGGGGAAGAGAAAAAAGTTCCGAATCGTAGGGTCCAATGCCTGGCATCACCACCGCTCACCAGGAAGTTGGTGAAAGATTATGAAAGTCGATGTAAGTGATTGAATTATGATTAAGCAGCGTAAGTGAGTAAGGGAGCGGTATCGAAGCCGGATTGAGCGAATGAAGCCGGGTTATGTGAAGTCGAAACCCACGATTGCCAACCAGACGGGTAGAGACGGACTCCGCGGGCCGGTGGAAGTGAACTGAAGCCGATTAAAGCATAGCCGCTACGCCGCTCACCCTGGCGTCATAGTTGCACAACCACGGGGTGCTGCGGTGAAACCCGCAGCCCCCTTGAGCCGTTGGCACACGAAAAAGGGAAGGCATGAACGATACAGAACTTTTGGCGTTGTTCCTACAACGAGTTGATGAATTAGGGAGTACTCGACTTGTTCAAGAGGGATACAATTCTGGTTTTACAATGAACTGGTCTCAGGAAAGCGGTTGTTCAGAATTTACATTCAAACACCCAGACGAAGAATTATTCCGTTCAATGCTGTTGTCACTTAGGCACTTTCTCCTGAAGAAGGAACCAACCTACATCTACAAAATTTACAACATCTGCCACCGCTTACTTATAAATGAAAAACATAAAAATTATCTCGTTACATCAAGGGAATTCTTAGACGGAGCAATGAAATCAACAGGAATAGGATTACAAATTGATGGAGACCACTTCTCGCCACAGTACGTATGGGATATTTACATAAATGGCATTTACTTTCATAACGATACTGAAAAAAGAAAAAAATTTCTTCAACTTCCAGAATTCCAGAGAAATCTCATAAAAAATGAGCTCTTTGGCTTTGTCAATGCGTGCCTCAGACAAATATTCTATGCTGGTAAAATTGTTGACTACTCCTTTAGGCATAAAGAGTTTGCTTTCTGAAACGTATGCCAACCATCGGCACGACCGGCCCAAGAGAGCCTGGCCAGGCCGGTCAGCCTCAGCCCCGTTGGATAGGAAGGCCGAATGAACCCAGATATTGACGCGAAAAATCAATACGGTGGCACAGAAACAGAATATTTAGAATCGCTAAAGCAACTTCAGGTAACGCCTGAATACAGAGCTCAGATGAAGTATATTCGTCGGTTTAGTACTGACGCTCTTCTCTTGTTGCGATTATGCTATTTTTACAGCTCCCGAACGCAAAGCTTCGCAAAAAACTCACTCGTCGTTAACTCGACTGATGATCTCGCCCAGTCCATATCAGCAGGATGGCTTTTGGCCGAAGATGGTCTTGTAAATCCTGTAAAACGAGAACTTCGTTATGTCATCGAAAGCTGTATTAAATACCTCTATGCAGACCAACAAGCCGTTGGAAAACCAATTGAGGACCGTGTTGCATTTCTTCACAACATCGATTCGTCAATCGACGTCCGCTCGAATCTAAGGCTCGGAGCTCTACACGTAAATGATGCGAAGCAATTCGTGGATGAGCTGTATGATACATATCGGGAGTGCTGTGCCTACGTCCACGTGTCGCCGTCACAAGTTAAGGAGCGCTTGAAGCAGGCCGAAGACGATCTCGCCTTGAAATACGAGAAGCCGCAGGATCTTCGGAAGTTAGCAAAGTTGATGTTTCGAGTTTACGATATGGCCCTTACCATCTATTTCCATGGGTACGACTTGTCCATGATAGGAGATGTGTTTATTGGCGTACTTGACGAAAAACCAGAATGGAGTTTCCACAAAGGCAAATATGTTTCAATAACCTCTGCTTACTATGACTATAAACACGAAAGAAATATACGAAAATATGGTGAATCAAGGCCATGGAACCCAGAAGGGTGGCCGCCAAAGAAGCTGTAACAGCCCTCAATATCTGTCAAAAGACTATGGACTGTTACATTAACCGTGAAGAAGATCCAACAAGCGCTCAGACCATGACCGGGCGATGAGGCCACCCGGCAGGTCAAGCGCTGGCCCGTTGACCGGCTTGGCCGGTGGCTGGGCGACAAAGCCGGCACCCACGGGCCGCACCTCTGCTGATCATTCAAGCTTTACATCCTTTCCCATGTCATATCAGTCAACGAAGATTGATTGTTATGACATGAAGGGCATCATAAAACTTCAACAGATTGTCAGCAAACAGGCCCGCTTCATCGAGAGGCGGGCCTGTTTGCTGAGTGTACGATTTTTTTCTGTTTCGTGAGCTTGCCCCTACCTCACTTGGAATGTTGTCGGAAAGCCAAGTGCCGCTAAATCAGCTGAACGGTAAAATTTGCTGTTGCCTATTTTATCCTTGACCAACACAAAAGAAACGGAATATGTACCCGCTGCTGATCCAGCTGGAATTGTAAATGCCTGACTTGTCGTACCCGAGACATAATGCGCATCGTAAGCAGAATAAGTAACGCCACTTGGGCTTACAAAGTCTACTTGAACCCAAGGATCCAGACCCGATGTATCTGTAGCAGCCAAAGACACCGAAACTGTTGCCTGAGCCGATGAAACATCCACCGACTTCGGAGTGATATCAAATGAGGCTATGCTAGGAGGCGTAATATCCTGTGTTGAGCTAGTAACTTGGAATGTTGTCGGAAAGCCAAGTGCCGCTAAATCAGCTGAACGGTAAAATTTGCTGTTGCCTATTTTATCCTTGACCAACACAAATGTAATGGAATATGTACCCGCTGCTGATCGAGATGGAATCGTAAATGCCTGACTTGTTGTCCCCGAGATATAATGCGCATCGTAAGCAGAATAAGTAACGCCGCTTGGGCTTACAAAGTCCACTTGGACCCAAGGGTCCATACCAGATGGGTCTGTTGCAGCTAAAGACACTAAAACAGTTGCCGGAGCCGATGAAACGTCCATCGACTTCGGGGTGATATCAAAGGAGTTTATGGTAGGAGGCGCAACATCCTGTGTCGAGCTAGTAACTTGGAACGTTGTCGGAAAGCCAAGTGCCGCTAAATCAACTGAACGGTAAAACTTGCTATTGCCTATTTTATCCTTGACCAACACAAAAGAAATGGAATAAGTACCCGCTGCTGATCCAGCTGGAATTGTAAATGCCTGGCTTGTCGTACCCGAGACATAATGCGCATCGTAAGCAGAATAAGTTACGCCGCTTGGGCTTACAAAGTCCACTTGGACCCAAGGGTCCATACCAGACGGGTCTGTTGCAGCTAAAGACACCAAAACTGTTACCGGAGCGGATGAAACATCCATCGACTTCGGGGTGAAATCAAAGGACGTGATGGTAGGGGCTGTGATTGAGTCAATCGTAGATAATCGCTGCATACTTATTACACCAACAGCAGTTGTCTGCCCGGCCTGAACCGTTATATTGCTTACTTCTCCTTGATAGATTAATTGACCGCTTGAATCTAATCCCTGAACCTTTAATATTTTACCACTGCCGGATGGTACTTCATTGATTACACCTTGGCCATCTGCGGCGGGAAAATCTCTTTGTAAGTTGGCCATACCTGCACCAGTTACAATTACCCTTACGGTTGCGACACCAGCCGGCGCCTTAGCAATGATCTTTCCTAATGTTTTTGAGTTGTTAGCATCCCATATTAATTTCGCGGCTATTGCACCTGTACTGCTATTGGTGGCCGGGTTGTTTGTGCCACATCCCGCAGCTAAAAACATTATCGCTACGAACAGAGAGAAATTTCTCAGTATGAAAAAATATCCAGATTTCATTTTGTGTTCTCCTTTACCATCCAATCGAAACAGAGCCATTATTGGCTATTGATACTACGCTTATGGTGGATGAAATACTGTTTACTTTCCCATCATTGACGGTCAAGTTGAAAACGTAGGTCCCCACAATATCGGCGGTAAATGTTGGCTGTACGGCGGTTGTACTTGAAAGCGTCGCACTGCTTCCGGTTGGTTTGGAAGTAACTTCCCATTTATAACCCAGCGTATCTCCGTCTGTATCGCTGCTGCCACTACCATCAAGCGTTACAACGGCCCCAATGACAATGTTCTGAGCTATACCTGCATTTGCAACAGGTGTAGTATTGGCAATTGGTGTTGGTGTTGGTGTTGGTGTTGGTGTTGGTGTTGGTGTTGGTGTTGGTGTTGGTGTTGGTGTTGGTGTTGGTGTTGGTGTCGGTGTCGGTGTCGGTGTCGGTGTCGGTGTCGGTGCGATAATTGTAGGAAGTGGTTGAGTAGTATTCGCTGTTACCGTGGTAACGGGAATCGTAAGGACAGTGGTAGCACTGGCACCTTTGGTTTTAATGGTAATTCCATCGATAGGGTGGACTGCAATTTGGTAGGTTTCAAATAGTGCATCCATACCCTTGCCTGCTGTGATTGTTCCTGTAAAATAGTCCTCCGCTTTGATACCGGTTGGCAGCACTGCTTGTAACGACGTACTGAGCAGCGCAGACTTAGCTGTATAGTTCGTATTGATTGTGGAAAGTCGCGCAGGGGTAATACTCGCGAATAATGCTGAAATGTCAGAGGTCCCTGCTGCAAGAGCCACGACTGTCGTAGTGATTGGGTTGATATTTGCTGTACCTGCGGCCGGGGCGAGAGATACGTACGTTCCGTTAGTGCCCGCAACCATTACAAAGAAGGGAGCGGTTAAGCCAGTAACATCAATAGAATAGCTTCCAGTTGTAGCATTCGTGGTTGTGTCAACTGCGGATTTGCCATTGGCATCTTTAAGCTTTACAGCTTTACCGGTAATCAGAAGACCCTCTGAAGCAGTTCCGGCCACTGTTAATGCAGAAAGATTTTCGGGCGCTGTTGGTGCGGTGGTACCGTTACCGCCTCCGCCACCACCACACCCTGCCATCCCCAAAGACACCGCAACTAATAATCCTATCAATTTGATTAAATTCCTACCCATATGTCCTACCTCCTTTTGATGGCTCCGCTGGACAATATCATATTAAGTTGGACATATAAATTAAATTTAAATTTTACTCTCTAAAGGTTAAATTTCAGGTGGCTGTGCCAGAGACAAATGGCCCCTCATTTGCATCCGTGTTGGGGTCACCCCTAGATCACGATTCCCCAGTGAGCTGACCTCATGTAGCTAAATATTCTGAGAAAACTGTTTGATTTTGAATCCATAAGCTTATAGAATGCTGCGAATTTCTATATGTGAGAACTCGTGGGGGAACTGTGGGCAAGAAGGAGGAAAAAGTTTTTTCACTAGAAGCACATACGGACAAATTACCTCCCTCGCGCCCCCATGCACTTCTCCCCAAAAACCTGACCAATTTTTGGATCGACGGGATCGTTGATGCAGTCAATTCCGACGATGACGCGTTGCATGATACCGCATTGATAATGGCGATCCGTTCCTGCCGGGTGATAAAAAACGAGGTCGAAATTGCCGAGGAAGAGATCCACGATCATACAGACCTTTATTTATACGAGATATTGAAAGAGAAATTCTCCCGTGCTGGCGCAATTAGGTATCAGCAGGCCAAGCTTGAAGGCTTTTTTTCGGGTCTTTCAAATCCAGGCGGAATAGCAAGCGATCAGCTCAAAATAATCGACAAGGCAAAGTTCACTCGCATGAACGCTGGTTTGTCCGTCCTGTTTTTTGAGATGATTGCGGATAGCGATAATTGTTCTGGAGACGAAGCGGCTTGTGCTGCTATACCATTTGCAAGCCCCCCGGGGGCGCAGGCAGTGGATATAGAGAGAGTTTTCTCGTTTTCTGAGTTTAAACAAGCGTTTGCAGAGCTGAAGGCATTCCGGTACTTGCCGAGGAATTTGCCCGATTACTGGCTGAACCAGATGCTTGATATTTGCTACTCCGGGGATGATGTGATTTTTGACGAGTTCCAGCGCATAGTCGCGTTTATCTGCGTCGTCCTGGGCGGGTGCGGGGATGTCATAAACAACCCCATGGATATAAAGAAAGTCGATAAATGCGTCGTTCGATACATGCTAGAGCTGAAATTCGAACAGTTGGCCCGGCTCGGTGCAATCAAGTATCAGGCTGCGAAAATATCCGATATTTTCAAGTCTTCGCGAAACAGTGAGTCGGTGATTGGTGTGAAAATTCTCAACTTGGAAACTTTTAAGGCGGTGAGAGCTCGGTACGATAAAATGGTCGAAAATAGAGGCGATCGTTGTGACGAAAAGGCTGTGCTCCAGGATGATGAGCATGGGCAGGAAATTGAAGGATCTACGATCCGAAGCTGTTGAACCCGCTGTCAACCAAACACCACCACCTGCCCTTTGCGGTGGACCGACATCATCCTGAGCCGTCCGCCCTCCCCTTTTGTGCTCCCCTCCTCAGAATTAACATTGGACAATATAATTCATTTTGTCCAATGTCTGAAGTCGAGCTATAAGCAAAACAAACACTTAGCCTACCCACGCCACCCCCAACATGAGACAAAACGATGCAAGAATGTAAAACACCTCGTAACGCTTAGGTTGACAGACGTATTGCCGTAACTAAGTCTGTCTTGTTCACTCGCGTTCTCGTAACCGGTGTGATAGCTCTTTTTAATTTTGCATTCGCCTATCGCTAATAAATAAGCTATATTGCTCCAGCTAATCTATCAACCCAGGAGCAAGCAATACATGATCGAAGACATCAAAAAAACCCTCTGGGCCACCGCCGACAAGCTCCGCGCCAACATGGACGCCGCCGAATACAAGCACGTCGTCCTCGGCCTTATCTTCGTTAAATACATCTCCGACACCTTCCAGACCCGCCGTGACGAGCTCAACAGGCGCTTTGCTGACCCCAAAGACAGCTACTTCATCCCGGACGCGGACTCTGCTATGCTCGCTGAAGAGCTGGAGGATCGCGACTACTACCGCGAGGTCAACGTCTTCTGGGTCCCCGAAGCCGCCCGCTGGGAAAGCCTGCGCGCGCAGGCGAAACAAGCCGACATCGGCAAGCGCATTGATGACGCCCTCTCCCTCATTGAGACCGAGAACCCGAAACTAAAAGGGATCCTCGATAAGCGTTATGCCCGCGTCCAGCTCCCCGACGGCAAACTGGGCGAGCTGGTGGATATGGTCTCCACAATCGGCTTCGGGACCACCGGGCAGAGCGCCCGCGACCTGCTCGGCCAGGTGTATGAGTATTTCCTGGGCCAGTTCGCCAGTGCCGAAGGCAAACGCGGCGGTCAGTTCTACACCCCCGCCAGTATCGTGAAAACATTGGTCGCCATACTCGCACCGCATCAGGGCCAGGTGTATGATCCCTGCTGCGGCTCGGGCGGCATGTTCGTGCAGTCGGAGAAATTCATCGAGGCGCACGGCGGCCATATCGGCGATGTCTCCATCTACGGCCAGGAATCCAACCCAACGACCTGGCGGCTGGCGGCGATGAACCTCGCCATTCGCGGCATCGACTTCAACCTGGGCAAGGAACCTGCCGACACCTTTGTCCGCAACCAGCACCCCGACCTGCGCGCCGACTTCGTGCTCGCCAACCCGCCCTTCAACATCTCCGACTGGTGGCACGCAAGCCTGGAAGACGACCCTCGCTGGGTGTACGGAACGCCTCCGCAGGGTAACGCCAACTACGCCTGGCTGCAACACATGCTGCACCATCTCAAGCCGACTGGCCGGGCAGGAATCGTGCTGGCCAACGGCTCCATGTCCTCCAGCCAGAACTCCGAGGGCGACATCCGCCGGGCCATGGTGGAGGCCGACAAGGTGGAGGTCATGGTCTCCTTGCCTGGCCAACTGTTCTTCAACACCCAGATCCCCGCCTGCCTCTGGTTTCTTGTTAAGGAGAAGAGCCGGCGCCAGGGCGAGGTGCTGTTCATCGACGCCCGCAAACTTGGCACCATGATCAGCCGGGTGCAGATCGAGTTTACCGACGACGATATTCAGAGGATTGCCGACACCGTGCATGCCTGGCGTGGTGGTGGTGAAACCGATGTCGCATATGCCGACGTGGCCGGCTTTTGCCGTAGCGTGACGTTAGATGAGATCGCCGGACATGGTCATGTGCTGACACCGGGTCGATACGTCGGCGCCGAAGCGGTTGAGGATGATGACGAAGCCTTTGCCGAAAAGATGCTGAAGCTTACTGAGACGCTGGGCGAACAGATGGCCAAGGGCGTGGAACTGGACGGGCTGATCCGGCTGAAGCTGGGAGGGCTGGGGTATGAGTTCTGAGTGGCAGACCACCACGCTTGGCCGTATTTGTGAAGTTCAGGGCGGGGTAATTCAAACCGGTCCATTCGGGAGCCAGCTTCATACATCAGACTACAAGGAGTCGGGCATTCCTGTGGTCATGCCCACCAACATTGGCGATGGCGGCATTGTTGAAGACGGAATCTCCCGGATTGACCAATCTGATGTGGAACGTCTCTCTCAGCATAAGTTGCGGTTGGGCGATATTGTTTTCAGCCGCCGCGGCGACGTAACGAAGAACGCCTTGATCAGACCGCATGAAATCGGCTGGTTTTGTGGCACAGGTTGCCTAAAAGTCCGGCTGGGTGATGAGTCTACGGCCACTGCCAGGTTTATTTCATATTGTCTGCGACTGCCCGACATCAAGGAATGGCTGATTCGTCATGCCGTTGGGGCCACGATGCCTAATCTGAACACCGGCATCCTTTCGGCGGTTCCTATTCATTTGCCCCCGTTGAAAACGCAGCATGAAATCGCAAGCATCCTTGGAACACTCGACGACCGCATCGCCCTGTTGCGCGACACCAACACCACCCTCGAAGCCATCGCTCAAGCCCTGTTCAAGTCGTGGTTCGTGGACTTCGACCCCGTGCGTGCCAAACAGGAAGGCCGCGAACCGGAAGGCATGGACGTCGCCACCTCCGCACTCTTCACCGACAGCTTCGAGGAATCGGAATTGGGGATGGTGCCAGTGGGGTGGCAGGTAACCTACCTTGCAGATGCGTTCGACATCAATCCAAAACGTTCACTAAGAAAGGGTTTGATCGCGCCTTATCTTGATATGGCAAGACTCGCTACCAGCGGCCATTACGTGGATGCTCCAATTCAACGTGAAATGGGTTCTGGTGCAAAGTTTTGCAACGGCGACACCTTGCTGGCACGCATCACGCCTTGTCTGGAAAACGGGAAGTCAGCATTTGTCGATTTTCTGGCTGATGGCCAGGTCGGTTGGGGGTCGACCGAGTTTCTTGTGTTGCGCCCTAAAGCCCCGTTGCCGGAATACTATGGCTATTTACTGTGTCGACATCCCCAGTTCAGAGATTTCGCCATCCAAAGCATGTCTGGCACAAGCGGTCGTCAACGGATTCAAAACGATGTACTGGGTCGGTATCTTCTTGCAATCCCAACTGGTGAAATTGCTATTGCATTTACAGGAGTCGTTCAGGCGGTTCATAAATTGATTTCTAATAATCATACAACCGCCCAGACCCTTGCCGCAATCCGCGATACCTTGCTCCCGCGCCTAATCTCCGGCCAGTTGCGCCTGCCGGACGCTGAAACGATAATCGAAGAGTTCGCTGCATAAAGGACTTTGGGTATAAAAAGTAATAAACTATGGCCTTAGCTGCAGTTGAGCCTATGAACCTCCAAACGGGTGGAATGTACCATTTTATCGCCGTTCTCACTTGGCTTGGGTTAGAGTTCAGCTCTTGTCGAGTATATGTCATATCTATTGAGGAGATTTTATGGCTAAGGTTAACCTTGATGCACTAATAGCAAGAGAAGACTTCGAAGTAGAAGAAGTGATTAATTCAGGCAAGAAAAAAGAAACCATTTCAATTGAGGACATCAAGGGAGACTCGTTTTTCTTTTCCAATTTAAGAAAACCGGATTTTCAGCGTGAGACAAATGAGTGGGACGGACAAAAGGTTTCCGAACTAATTCGAAGTTTTATTGAAGGAGACCTGATTCCAGCTGTTATCCTCTGGCGGAGTACTGGTGGATACTTGTTCGTAATAGACGGAAGCCACCGTCTAAGTGCGCTTGCCGCTTGGGTCAATGATGACTACGGAGACGGGGATGCGTCCAAATCATTCTATGAAGGAATTATTCCAGACGAGCAAATTGATGTGGCTAACGATACAAGAAAGCTTGTAAATAAGTCTGTTGGGCCATACAAAGACTTTCGGTTAGCCCTAAGCCACCCTGAGAAGGTTAAGCCTGAGGTCGTTAAATATGCAAAGAATCTAGGCGCTTTAGCAATACAACTACAGTGGGTAGAAGGCGATGCAGGAAAAGCAGAAAGTTCATTTTTTAAGATAAATCAGCAGGCTGCCCCAATCGACAAGACTGAACTTAAGCTTCTCGAGGATCGGCGAAAACCTAATAGTATCGCCGCTCGCGCTATCATAAGAAGCGGTAAGGGACATAAGTACTGGTCATCATTTTTGCCAGAAGTCCAGACCAACGTCCAGGAACTTGCCGCTGAGATTAATTCTATTTTATTTGCCCCTAAACTCCAAACGCCAATAAAGACTCTTGATGTCCCGGTTGCTGGCAAACTTTATTCGGCACAAACATTGCCATTAATCTTGGATATGATTACTCTCGTTGGAGGCGAAAACAACAAACTCGATGACCAAACTGGCGCTGTGACGATTCAGGTTTTGAAAAACGTGAGGAAAGTTGTTAACTTGCTAAATAGTAATCATCCCTCATCGCTTGGTTTGCACCCAGTAGTTTATTTTTACTCACAAGAGGGTCGGCACAAAACAGCATCATTCCTTGCAATGGTTGACTTTGTATCATCATTAGACAAAAGAGGGAAAATTAATGAATTTATTGGCGTAAGGGAAAAGTTTGAGCAGTTCATTCTTGATTATGATTATTTAGTCCAGCAGATAAATAGAAAATACAGAACAGCACAAAAAAGTTGTATTTATATTTCAAAGTTCTTCAATCAAGTGGCTGAAAGTTTAAACCTTGGCTTAGTCGATGTTGATGTTGTTAAAAACATGCAATCTACTGAATTTTTTGGATACCTAACGTTACAAGAAGTGATACAAACTGCAGTTCCGACAGTACAAAAATTTAGTTCAGAAATTAAGAGCTCGATATACATAAGGGAAGTTTTAAAGTCGGCACCAAAATGTAAAATATGCAACGGGTTTATTCACAGAAACTCCATATCAATTGACCACATACAAAGGAAGCAAGATGGTGGACTGGGGGTAATTGATAACGGACAATTGACTCACCCGTACTGCAATACGGGCTATAAGAATTGATTCAGGGTGTATAAGACTACGTAGCGGGGAAATCGCGTATAATGCCGTGTTCTTGCTTCATCCAGTTCTGAACAATCCACACCTATAAAGGTGATGTAATGACCGAAGACCAACTTGAGCAGGAAACCTTAGGATGGCTGACCGACACCGGATACCTGCACCGCCCTGGTCTTGACATCGCACCTGATGGCTCTTCGCCTGAGCGTGCGAACTACAGTCAGGTGCTGCTAGTTTGCAGGCTTCGCGAGGCAATCAGCCGGCTGAATCCCTCAATTCCGGTCCTGGCACGGGAAGACGCCCTGCACCAGGTGCTGAACCTGGACACGCCCGTTCTGCTGGCAGCCAACCGGGCCTTCCATAAGCTGCTCGTCAACGGCGTAGCGGTCGAGTACCAAAAGGACGGCGAGACCCGCGGCGACTTTGTGCGCCTGATCGACTTTGACGAAGTGGCGGCTAACGACTGGCTTGCGGTGAACCAGTTTTCCATCAAAGGCCCCAAATACACGCGGCGCCCGGACATTATCCTCTTCGTCAACGGCCTCCCTCTGGTGCTCCTCGAGTTGAAGAATCCTGCAGACCAGAATGCTGACGTCTGGAAGGCCTACCACCAGATCCAGACCTACAAAGAGCAGATTCCCGACGTCTTCCAGTATAACGAGGTGCTGGTGATCACCGACGGGACCGAGGCTCGCCTCGGTTCGCTCTCCGCCAATGTTGAGCGCTACATGGCCTGGCGCACCATCGACGGAGTAACCCTCGACCCCTTGGGGCAGTTCAACGAACTGGAGACTCTAGTTCGCGGCGTGCTGGCTCCGGCCAACCTACTCGATTTCCTCCGCTTCTTCGTGCTCTTTGAGGATGACGGCACCCTGATCAAGAAGATCGCAGGCTACCACCAGTTCCACGCGGTGCGCTCTGCCATCGATCATGTAGTGGCAGCCTCCCGCCCGGGAGGAACCCAGAAGGGGGGCGTGGTCTGGCATACCCAAGGATCAGGCAAGAGCATCACCATGACCTGCTTTGCGGCGCGGGTGATGCGCGATGCGGCGATGGAAAATCCGACCATCGTGGTCATTACCGACCGAAACGACCTGGACGGACAGCTGTTCGGCGTCTTCTCGCTCTCCCAGGATCTGCTCCGCGAGGAGCCGGTGCAGTGCGAGACGCGGCCAGACTTGCGGGCAAAGCTGGCGAACCGCCCCTCGGGCGGGATCGTCTTTGCCACCATCCAGAAGTTCATGCCGGGCGAGGACGAAGACAGTTTCCCGGTCCTATCTGCCCGCCACAACATCGTGGTAATCGCCGACGAGGCGCACCGCACCCAGTATGGCTTTGAGGCAAAGTTCAAGGGGGATGCCAAAGGGTATCAGGTGGGCTATGCCCAGCATCTGCGGGACGCGCTCCCCAACGCAACCTTCGTCGCCTTCACCGGCACCCCCGTCTCCTCCGAGGACCGCGACACCCGGGCCGTGTTCGGCGACTACATCAGCGTTTATGATATGCAGCAGGCCCGCGATGACGGGGCGACCGTCGCAATCTATTTTGAGTCCCGCCTCGCGAAACTGGGGCTCAAATCTGAGATGCTGCCCAAGATTGACGACGAAGTGGACGAGCTGGCTGAAGACGAGGAAGACGACCAGCAGGCGAAGCTCAAGAGCCGGTGGGCGGCTCTGGAAATGGTCGTGGGCGCCGAGCCTCGCATCAAGCGAGTGGCGCTCGACCTAGTGGAGCACTTCGAGGAGCGGAGTAAGGCCCAGACAGGCAAGGCGATGGTGGTAGCCATGAGCCGGGACATCTGTGTCCACCTCTATAACGCCATCATTGCCCTGCGCCCTGACTGGCATGACGAGGACCCAGAAAAGGGGGTCATCAAGATCGTCATGACCGGCTCCGCCTCCGACAAGCCGCTGCTGCGCCCCCACATCTATTCGAAGCAGGTCAAAAAACGCATGGAAAAACGCTTCAAGGATCCCGGCGACCCGATGCGGTTGGTCATTGTGCGGGACATGTGGCTCACCGGCTTCGACGTACCCTGCGTGCACACCATGTACATAGACAAGCCTATGAAGGGGCACAACCTGATGCAGGCCATCGCCCGCGTCAACCGCGTTTTCCGCGACAAGCAGGGTGGCCTGGTGGTTGACTATATCGGGATAGCCAACGACCTGAAGCTCGCCCTTAAGGAATACACTGCGAGCAAGGGTAGGGGACGCCCCACTGTCGACGCCTGCGAGGCCTACGCCGTTTTGGAAGAGAAGCTCGACGTGCTGCAGGCCATGCTGCACGACTTCGACTACTCCGGCTTTCTGACCGGCGGTCACACCATCCTGGCCAAAGCCGCCAACCACGTGCTAGGACTCGAAGACGGCAAAAAGCGCTTCGCCGACACAGCACTATCCATGACCAAGGCCTTCACCCTCTGCTGCACCCTTGACGAAGCCAAGGCCGTGCGCGAAGAAGTCGCCTTCTTTCAGGCGGTGAAGGTGATCCTGACCAAGAAAGAGATCAGCGGCCAGAAGCACACCAATGAAGAGCGCGAGCTGGCGATCCGCCAAATCATAGGCTCAGCCCTAGTCTCCGAGGAAGTCGTCGACATTTTCGATGCGGCAGGGCTGGAAAAGCCGAACATCGGCATCCTGGACGAAGACTTCCTGAACGAAGTACGCAACCTCCCCGAGCGGAACCTTGCCATAGAGCTACTGGAGCGCCTCCTGGAAGGCGAGATCAAGTCTCGTTTCGCCACCAACGTCGTGCAGCAGGCCAAGTTTTCCGACCTTCTCACAAACGTCATCAAGCGCTACCAGAACCGCGCCATAGAAACCGCCCAGGTAATGGAAGAACTGATCGCCATGGCGAAGAAATTCAAAGAGGCCATCAACCGCGGCGACGACCTCGGCCTGAACGCCGACGAAGTCGCCTTCTACGATGCCCTCGCCAACAATGAAGATGCCGTACGCGAGATGGGCGACGAGATCCTGAAGAAGATCGCCCAGGAACTCGCCAAGAGCCTTCGCCAGAACGCCAGCGTAGACTGGTCAGTGCGGGACAGCGTCCGTGCCCAACTGCGGCTGATGGTTAAGCACATCTTGCGTAAATACAAATACCCACCCTTAAAGCAAGAAGAGGCCATTCAACTCGTGCTAAGTCAGGCAGAAACCCTGAGCGCCGTTTGGGCCTAGCCAGCTAGACAATAAGTGGAATCATGGGACAGTTCATTTTGAATTTGGCAGGTTCGCCAGGTCCTGTATATCAACTTTGATGGCTAAAACCGCCAAATTTAGTATTGAAGATGATTAACGGCAACCAAGAGAGTGGCCCCTTGCCGTGCTTGTTCATGAAGATAACAAGGGGGTGGAGGCAAATGAGATTGAACATGATGAAAAAGGTTCTGATATTACTGATTACGGCACTGAGCTTCGCCAGCAGCATCCATGCAGAGGATTTTGACTCACAGAACAATCCTGAGGTTGCCGCAAATACGGACAGTGACGCAGACAAGGCCGCCGCAAGCATAGGAATCATTCCTGGGAAAACGGTCTGGCTTAAACACTTTGAAAACGACTTACCCGCTCTCTCTCGGCTCAAAGTAGTCAGAGGGATACGCGCCGGTGAGGGTAGCACCCTGCCTAACAGCGTTCTTGTTGAAACCTCCGGAGGAAAATTGACCTGGATCGCAGCCGAAGATTTGAACGCGTTGCAGGAGATGCTTTCTACTGAGAATTTTACCAAGAAGTGGAGCAAAAAAGTTGTCCGGGCAATTCAGGAGAAGAGACTTCTTCGAGGCATGACCCAGGAGCAAGCTATTTGCCTTTGGTGGTGGCCGATGAAGAGGAACAAAAGTGTTGGCAGTTGGGGGATTCACGAGCAATGGGTATATTATGGCGATCGCTATTTGTATTTTGAAAATGGGAAACTTACATCTTGGCAAGAATAAACCAAAAGGATAAAAGACCACAAGAGGCCGCTGCGTTAGGATGATTATTAGCTATTGGGGGCAGCTTAGAATACGAATTTTATTGCTCGATGTAATGTTTCACGGACTGGTCATCCCCCATTTTGGAGGGTTGACCGGTTCCTGAACTGGTGACCCACGAGTTGAACAAAATGAAAATGATTAAGGCGAAAACTATGACTAATGGATTTCCGCGAATTTATGATCAGGGACGACGAATAGAATAAGCTGGAGATCATCACAGAGTCTGGAGGATACTAACGATGAGCTCCGTTTCAGATAGCCGCAAGAATGAAGATTATTCCTGGCTCAGTAAGAAGAATGGATTACCCCTGAAGGTGGAGAAGAAGCCCATTTCAATTAAGAAGTATGTGTCGATCCACAATTACCAAGAGAAGGTGGAGAAACGAACATACAGGAGGGGTTTCTGGCACTGGTACATATATGGTCCGAAATCCGGTCGCTGGTACCGACTAGCAGGGTTTGTGATCAACATAAACATTATCAATGGAACGATCATCCCAGACACAGGAGAGGTAGACTTTCTTCAAAAGCAAGCGGAGTACACAAAACAAAATTAGAAGAATTTATCCTTCGAGGGTCAGCGCTGCGTCACGTAAACAGGGTTGACGTTTGGTAACGACGGACTTTACATAACGCGCAATTATGAGCCGTCAAACGCATAGAACCGCCGCTAGGGGATGTGACAACCAAGCTGCAAAAAGTGCCATGTGCGTTTATCCTGATGGAATGATGGAATAAATGTTTACGGGTATTGGTGATAATTATCTTGACCAAAGGGCCAATCTAACTTTATTTTTGACGTACCGGCAACTTAGCGTTTCTACTAAAGGAGGCCATTGGTGAAAATTCGCAAGAAGATCCTTGACTACGAGTACGAGGAAGTCCTCCAGGTTAAATACCGCGAACTTATTCGAGTCGGTTGCGCGGTCGCGGTCGGTTGCCCTACTTGACTTAAAAAACACCTTGCGGTCGCGAGGGACGCTGGAGCAACAGACGCGGAACTAAAAGAGGCTATTGCCTACGGCATCATCGCCCCCTCCGGAAGGGCAAAGAATTTTGCCCTCAGCATGGAAGAAGAACTCGGTCTCTAGACCGCACATACCTGGTTTTCATACAAGAAGGGCCTTTCAATAAAATGGAAGGCCTCGTTTTCTATGTTTTCATACAGTGGGGAAAACTTTTACAATGGCAACCCCTTGCATTCACTCACTAACGAATGAATTCATACTCTTTTCACCCCCTTTACCCACGGCCGCCGCTGTTTGCTCAGGAGTGGTTTACGCAGCCTTTATTCCCCATCCGAGCAAGTGGGACCAATGCTCAAGTGAGATTGAGGTATTTCGATTCACAAATGACAGTTGGGATGAATTTTATTGAAAGTCCCAGAGAAGAGTGGCAGGAAGACATTCCGTCTGCTTCAACGTCATCCTGGGCAACATTCAGCGTTCATCCCTTCGTCAGCAGTCAAAAGTTTACAAAATTCCTACTAGGCAGTAATGGCTGCTCCATGAGAATTAAAACATTACACCCCAAAAGCAGAGAAAGCCCAAAACCCGGTGGTTTAGGGCAAAAAGACAACACCCAAACCCTCCTAGTTGGTAAACGCTGAAAAGCAGGGAGAGGACGGAGCTTATCGACATCACGGCGCGGGTGGAGGAACTGCTGGGCGCCGGGCGCGTGACGAGCGGCTGCTGCGACATCTTCGTCATGCACACGACGGCCGGGATCACCGTGAACGAGGGGGCGGACCCGGCGGTAAAGCGGGATATCGCCGGCTGCCTGGACCGGCTGGTCCCGGACGCCCACTACTTCACCCATGCCGAGGGAAACGCCGCGGCCCACGTCAAGGCGAGCATGATCGGCTCCTCGCAGCGCCTGCTGGTGGACCGTGGCAAGCTGCTGCTCGGCACCTGGCAGGCGCTCTACTTCTGCGAATTCGACGGTCCCCGGGAGCGCAAGGTGGCGGTCAGGATCTGCACCGACGGCTAAAGCGCTTCAGCCGGAGTAACTATTCAGGATCCCGGGCACCCGCAACGGGCGCCCCTACAAAATTTGTTTCACGTAGGGATACCCCTCGCGGGTATCCTTGTGGCTTAGTTGGGGTGCTGAATTGTTACTCAGCCGAAATGGTCGAAGCCGCGCCTGCCCGGCAGATACGCGCCCCCCTGCGGATCGACGAGTTCCACGGCGCTTCCTGCCGTGATCTCTCCCGCGACCGAGAGCCGCAGCCCCAGGCCCGCCAGGAGCGCCTCCACCTCGGCCAGCCTCCCCTTCGGGACGCAGAACAGCAGTTCGTAGTCCTCGCCGCCTGAGAGCGCCAGGGCGAAGGGGTCCGCGCCGCAAACGGCGAGGTACTCCTCCGAGAGCGGCAGCAGCGCAAGCTCCAGCCTGGCCCCCACCCCCGAGAGTTCGCAGATATGGGTCAGGTCCGCCAGCACCCCGTCGCTCACGTCGATCATGGCAGTGACCAGGCCCGCCTCGGCAAGCGCCACCCCGGCCTCGACGCGCGGCTGCGGGTCGAGCTGGCTCGCCACCAGAACCCCCTGCCGGGCTCCCTTTCTCAGTTCATTAAGCCCCGCCGCAGCTTCCCCCACCGTCCCGGTAAGACAGATCAGATCCCCGGGCGCCGCGCCGCTTCTCGTCACGACCCGTTCCGGGAGCTGCTCGCCGAGCGCGGTGATGGAGATCGCCAGGCCGCCCCGCGAGGCGCAGGTGTCGCCGCCGACCAGCGTCACACCGAAGCGCTCCGCCTGCTCCATGATGCCGTTCATGAAACCGTCGACGAACTCCAGCGGTACGGTGGCGGGAAGTGCTATGCTGAGCAGGAACTGGCGCGGTCTGGCGCCCATGGCGGCGAGATCGGAGAGGTTCACGGCGAGCGATTTGCGCCCCAGGCTCTGCGGGTCGCACAAGGAAAGGTCGAAGTGCACCCCCTCGAGGAGCATGTCGGAGGTCACCAGGGTGAGGGTCCCGGGGGTCGGCCGGAGCGCCGCCGCGTCGTCCCCGATGCCGAGAACGACCGCGGGCGAGGGGGCGACCCGCCGCGCGATCCTGTCGATCAGGCCGAACTCGCCGAGTTCTGCAAGCTTCAACCCTTGGCCCCGGCCCGGACCGCACCCTTTCCGGGAGCAACGGCGGTCTTCCTCCCCACCTTCGCCTTGGGAGGCTCCGTCTCCGGCGGCATGACCTTGGGCGCCGCGGGCGGGGGGTAGTTCTCCAGCGCCACGGCGAGCACGTCGTCGATGCAGGAGGCGGTGACGATCTTCAGCTTCTTGAGGATGGTCTTCGGGACGTCCTCCAGGTCCTTGAAGTTCTGCACCGGGATCACGATGGTGCTGATCCCCAGACGCGCCGCCGCGAGGATCTTCTCCTTGAGCCCCCCGATCGGGAGCACCTTGCCGCGCAGGGTGATCTCGCCGGTCATGGCGACGTCCTTTCTAACCGGGGTCCGGGTGAGCGCCGAGACGAGCGCGGTCGCCATGGTGACCCCCGCGGAGGGGCCGTCCTTCGGTATGGCGCCCGCCGGGACGTGGACGTGGATGTCCATGGTGCTGTAGAAGTCCTCCGAGAGATGCAGCTCGGTCGCCCTGGCTCGGATGTAGGAGAGAGCCGCCTGCACCGACTCCTTCATGACGTCGCCCAGCTGCCCGGTCAGGGTGAGCCCCCCCTTTCCCTTCATGACGCTCGCCTCCACGAAGAGGACCTCGCCCCCCACCGGGGTCCAGGCGAGCCCGGTGACCACCCCCACCTCGTTATGCTCCATCTCCTCCTCGCGCAGGAACTTGGGCGGCCCGAGGTACTTGGCGACGGTCCCGGCGGTGATGCTGAACTGTTTCTTGGACCCCTCGGCTACCTTGCGCGCCACCTTGCGGCAGACGCTGCCGATCTCGCGCTCCAGGTTCCGAAGCCCCGCCTCCCGCGTGTACTTGGAGATCAGGGTGCGCAGCGCCTCCTCGGAGAAGTTGATGATATCCTCGGTGATGCCGTTTTCCTTGATCTGGCGCGGCACCAGGTAGCGCTTGGCGATCTGGAGCTTCTCCTCCTCGGTGTAGCCCGCCAGGCTGATGACTTCCATCCTGTCCCTAAGAGGACCGGGGATGGTGTCCATCTGGTTCGCCGTGGCGATGAACATGACGTTCGCCAGGCTGAAGGGGAGGTTTATGTAGTGGTCCGAGAAGCTGTTGTTCTGCTCCGGGTCGAGCACCTCGAGAAGCGCCGAGGAGGGGTCGCCTCGGAAATCGGAGCCCAACTTATCGAGCTCGTCCAGCATGAAGACCGGGTTGTTGGTGCCGGCCTGCTTGAGCCCCTGGATGATCCGCCCCGGCAGCGCGCCGACGTAGGTGCGGCGGTGCCCGCGTATCTCGGCCTCGTCGCGCACCCCGCCGAGCGAAATGCGGACGAACTTCCTCCCCATGGCGCGGGCGATCGACTTGCCGAGGCTGGTCTTGCCGACTCCCGGGGGGCCGACGAAGCAGAGGATGGGACCCTTCATCTTCTTCTTAAGTTTGCGCACCGCCAGGAACTCGAGGATGCGCTCCTTGATCTTCTCCAGGAAGTAGTGGTCCTCATTCAGGATCTCGGAGGCGCGGTTGATCTCGAGCGCGTCCTTGGTCGCCTTGCCCCAGGGGATCTCCACCAGCCAGTCGAGGTAGGTGCGGAGCATTCCGGCTTCCGCCGCGTCCGGGTGCATCTGCTCCAGACGACCGAGCTGCTTCAGGGCCTCCTTCTCCACGGCCGCCGGCATCTTGGCGCCCTCGACGCTCTTTCTGAGCTCGGCGATCTCCTCGCTCCTCGCGTCGGTCTCGCCCAGCTCCTGCTGGATGGCGCGCAGCTGCTCGCGCAGGTAGTACTCGCGCTGGCTCTTGCCCATCTCCTCCTTGGCGGCGGACTGGATCCGGGCCTGCATGTTCAGAAGCTCGCTTTCCTTGTTCAGGAAGTCGTTCACCTTCTTGAGCCGCTCCAGGGGGTCTACCACCTCCAGGAGCCCCTGCGCCTCCTCCACCTTGAGGCCGATGTTGCTCGCCACCAGGTCCGCGAGGCTTCCGGGCTCCTGCATGTTCTCGACGATCACCATCACCTCGGGGGAGACCGCCTTCCCGAGAGCCACGATCTTGCCGAGTTCCTCCTTCACGGTGCGAATCAGCGCCTCCGCCTCCAGGGTGTTCTCCAGTGCCGGGGGCTCCACGATCCGGTCGATCCGGACCGAGTAGAACGGCTTCTCCGCCAGGTATTCGGTGACCCGCGCCTTGGTGAGCCCCTGCACCAGGATCTTGACCCTGCCGTCGGGGAGCTTCAGCATGCGCATGATCATAGCGACGGTGCCGACCTCGTAGATCGCCTCCGGTGAAGGGTCCTCGTCCCCCACCTCCCGCTGCGTGGCGAGGAAGATCATCCTGTCCTTGGAAAGGGCGTAATCTACGGCATTTATGGATATCTCACGCCCCACGAAGAGCGGCAGTATCATGTACGGGTACACAACCACGTCCCGCACCGGGAGCAGCGGCAGAACATCCGGTATGTTCAGTTCTTCGGTTTCCTGCCTGTTTTCCATCGTACTCTCCTTACTCAATCGGGATCTCCCGGATATGCGTCTTGCTGTTCTTGGTCCAGGGAAACACCACCGTCAAAAGCCCCCGCAGGTAGCGCGCACGCACCCCGTCAAGGTCCGCCGTGGGAGGGATCTCCACCGCCCGGCAGAAGCGGCCTGAGGCGCGCTCCAGGCAGATGTAGTTCACTCCCGGCCCGGCCTCTTCGCGCACTAGCCCCTCGACCACCAGGGTGGAGCAGCAGAGGCTCAGGGTAATGTCCTTGGCCTCGCAGCCGGGGAGTTCCACCTCCACCACGAAGGAACTTGCCGTCTCGTAGATGTCGACCAGCGGTGAGCTCTCCTGTTCGCTGAACCCCTCCCGTCCCTCGAGGGTGGAGAGGTAGCGAAAGATCTCGTCCATCTGCTGGCGAAAAAGCCCCAACCACTCCAACGGTTCCTTCGGAATCACCGCCATGCACCCCTCCCGGTCGGCCCACCCCCCAGTTAGCCGGCGGTGCGGCCTGAACGCGGACTTAGAGACCGTTCCCGTGGCAGCCACGGCAGGCCGGTCCCGTTGATTTAACCATCTTTATCATGAAAGTCAAGGTAATCCGGCCTAATCCCGCACCAGGAGCCTATTTGCCGGGCAAGGCGGGTGCAACTTGCCGTCATGACAGACCATTACCGGTTTGGAATTGAATTTAGCGACCCGGATGTGTATAATCCGCCCGCAACGCGGTCCCGGCTAATTAAGATGGTCAATCTCCGGGCAAAATGCGGCGCCAGCCTCGAGCTGGACTCCCGAAAACCAACAGCACAGCATGAACTCAAAAAAAAGGGCCCTATATGAAAAGATATGCGCTACTCACCTCGCTTCTGGCCGTGACGATGTTCACGACCGGATTCAATTGGCCCTTCCCGGCAGGCGACAGCTGTCAAAATGCCAAGAAGCTGATCCTGGAGCTCCCGGCGACGGCGAGCGAACTGAAGAAGAAGGAGACCGAGGGCCGGGTGATGGAGCTCTGCCCGACCGGAGCCGCCGGGCATTACCTGAAGGGACTCCAGTTCGAGCGCAGCGGCCACTTCGAAGCGGCGGTGACGGAGTACCGGGAGGCCCTCGCCATAGACCCGGAGTTCTACCCGGCAAGCGGCAACCTCGGGCTGTTGCACCTGAAGAGGGGGGCCAGCGAGGAGGCTGCCGTCGAGATCTCCGCGGGGCTCAAGACCGGCGACCCCCGCTACCACGCCGGGCTGGCGCGCTACTACGCCGAGAAGAAACTCCACCGGCTCGCCGTCTTTCATTTCCGCGAGGCGCTGGCAGACTTTCCGGGCGACGCCTCCCTGCACGCCGACCTCGCCGCCTCCTACCTCGGCGCCGAGCAGAGGCAGAGGGGGGAGGACGAGTACCGCAAGGCGCTCTCCCTGGAGCCGGGCAACGCCAGCGCCAGGCTGGGCCTGGGGGCACTGCTGCTGGCCCGCGGGGAGACCGACAAGGCGATGGGCGAGCTGAAGCAGGCAGCGCTTGCCGAGCCGGGCAACAAGGAGATCCACCGCCTGCTCGCCGAGGGGTACAGCCGCAGGGGGGACAGCAAGAGCGCGGAGTACGAGCGCGTGCTGGCCGGCATCGCCTCGAAGCGCGAGGCGGCGCCCAAAGTCGATCACCTGGCCCTGGGCGACGGGTTCCAGGCCGGCAAGGACCTGGACAACGCGATCACCGAATACCGGCTGCGGATCTCGGAAGAGCCGACCGATGCGGTTGCGCTGCAGCGGCTGGGAGACTGCCTGCTCGCCACCGGGCGTGACGAAGAGGCGATGGGCAACTACCGCGAGGCGCTGCGCAACAAGGCCGACAACGCCCAGCTCCACTTCAACCTCGCCCTGATCTACGAAAGGAAGGCACTCCTGGACGAGGCGGTGGTCGAGTACCGCCAGGTGCTGGCCAGCACCCCCGAGAACGAGGAGGCGCGCGGGCGGCTCGCCGACATCTACACGCTGCGCGGCAGCTTCCCGCAGGCGCTGGAGCAGTACCGCGAGCTGATCAAGAAGCGGCCCGCTGACCCGGCGCTGCAGCTGAAGCTGGCCCGGGGCTACCTGAACGCGAAGGACGTCCCTGCCGCGGCCGAGGCGTATGCCGCCGCGATCAAGCTGGACAGCGATGCGCTGGAGGCCCACCGGGAGCTCGCCAACCTGCAGAGAAAGCGCAACCTGATGGACGAGGCCGCCACGGAGTACCAGGAGGTCCTGCGGATCAAGAAGGACGACGCCGAAGCGCGCACGGCGCTTACCGCCATCTACGTGAAGAACAAGAACTACGATGCGCTGGCGGCGCTGCTCAAGGAGGGGGTGGAACTTGCCCCGAGCGACGCCAACGCTCATTACAAGCTCGGGCTGGTCTACGAGTTCAAGAAGGATTTCGACCAGGCGACCGGCGAGTACAAGGAGGCGGTGAGCCTCAAGCCGGACCACGCCAAGGCGCTGAACGCCATGGGGCGGGTCCAGATGAAGAACGGCCGGATCGCCGAGGCGAAGGAGTCGCTCGAGGCGGCCAAGAAGGCCGACCCGGAGCTGGAGGAGGCGACCGTCCTTCTGAGCAACATCAAGGACGAGCTCACCCCGGAGCCGAGGAGCTACCGCAAGCACAAGGGTTCGAAGCATGAGAATGCCTCGAAGTCAGCTAAAAAAGCGAAGAAGGGAAAGGCTGAGAAGGCTGCCGTCTCCAAGAAGAGCTCGAAGAAGAGTTCCAAGAAGTCGAAGAAGTCCAAGAAGAAGACTGCCGCGGAGTAACCGTGGAGCCCGCCCCCGGGCGATCACAATCGAAGGCACGCCGTTTTATACGGGTTGCCATAGTTGATAAAAGGCCGTTGTATCTGGGAGAATCTTCCCAATGCAACGGCCTTTTTGTGCGTACTCCAGCATGTATTCCAGCAGCGTAATGATGCCTGGGAATCGGAGACCTTGCGCTGGGAGGAAAGGTCAACCGTAAGCCAGCTGACGGGGGGGTGCTGCGGAAGGAGCAGCAGGCACTGGAAACACCGGAGGTACCCTCAAAAAACCCTGATGACAAAAGGCACACGTCAAGATATAATCCCATCATGAAAGCCTTCCGTTGGAATCACGAGAAAAACGAACAGCTTAAGGTTGATCGAGAGATTTCCTTCGAGGAGATCGTTCTCGCGTTGGAGGGCAACGGACTTCTGGACATCTTGCGACACCCTAACGAGTCGAAATACCCGAACCAGCGTATTCTCATCATTGAATTCGAACGGTACGTTTATCTCGTGCCTTTTGTCGAGGATGTCGATTACTACTTCCTAAAAACGATTATCCCCAGCCGGAAGGCTTCCAGAGACTATCTGGGTGGAGGCAGCAAAAAATGAAAAAGGCAGACAAGCTGGAAAAGGAATTATCAGCCGCTTACGAGAGCGGTGAACTGGTTTCCGAAAGGCCGTCCCAGGCGGAAAAAGACAAATTCAAGGCTGCCGCTCAAGCGACCTTTGTTAAGGACAGGCGGGTCAATATTCGCCTAGCCTCTCCCGATCTGATGGATATTCAGGCACGGGCACTGGAAGAGGGGGTACCATATCAAACTCTTATTGCCAGCGTTTTGCACAAATTCGTCAGTGGTCGATTGATTGAAAAACCATCGCGTCTCACAACGAGCTCAGCACGGACCGCGCGCAAGCAGTCGGCCGGTTAGCGTCCACCGCTGGGGCCAAAATTAGCACAATTGAAGCACCGAAAACTGGCAAGCCAGATGCAATGAAATCGACAGACAAAGGTGGGCACATGAGATTTACCAGTTCAGCATGGTTGGCTGCGATCACGCTTATCCTCCTCACCCTGTCTGCCCCGGTGGCTGCCCGGGGCGAGGACCTGATCGTCGAGCACAATCCGACGGATTCCAGCCATTTTGCCACCATCCAGGCGGCCATCGACCACGCCGCGGTCATTATAAGGAACCCGTCCTCGACCACGACCAGTTTTCGCGTCATGGTCAAGGCCGATCCCGTCCCCTATACCGGCCCCATCTCTCCCATAAGCAACGTGCCTATCATCGGCAGCAGTACCGCCGGGACCTTCATTTCCGGTAACGGTTCCGGCACGCTCATCAGCTTGAATAACGTCGCCTCGGTGGAAATCCGTAATTTCACCTTCAGGAGCGCCCTGATCGGGATTTCCGTCGCGAACAGTTCATCCGTCAGCATCACCAACAACGTATTCCAAATGGGCACAGCCGGCACCGCCATTCAAGTACAGGGCTCACCGTCAACTTCCATCATCAACAACACCTTCTTCAACAACGGCACGGCCATCAGTACCAACTCGGACCTCACCATAACCAATGACATATTTTCCACAAACAGCGCGGCAATTTCGACTCAGATAGCCCTGACGGGACTTTCCTACAACGATTTCTTCGCCAACGCAGCCAACGGTGTGGCCGATCTGGGCGCCCAGTCCATCCCCAGCCCACTGGTACCGAATGCAAACCCCCTTTTTGTCGACTCGGCCAACCGTGACTTTCATCTGCAGTCCGGTTCGCCTTGCGTGAATTCGGGAAACCCCCGTTATGACAATTCCTTCGACAGCACCACCTTCGACATGGGAGCCTACGGCGGGCCTAAAAGTGACATCGTGCTGGCCGCGGTGACGGGCCTGACTTCCTCGGTCTCGCCGGATACGCCGTCAACCATTACCCTCAACTGGAACCCGGCCGGCAACAGCAAGGTGGCGTATCGGGTCTATTACGGGACTTCTTCCAGAAATTACACCGGTGCGCAGGCCGAAGCGGGAGCATCACCATTTAACGTACCAGTTGGAACCACCAGCGCGACCTTGAGCGGGCTCCCGCTCACTCCGCCGGCGGTACCGGGGACCCCGCAGCTTACCTCGATTTCCCCTCTGAACAAGGGCCTGCAGATCTCCTGGACCACCGTTCCCGGCGCAACGGGATACCGGATCTCCTATGGCAGCGAGGCGTCCTCGCTCTCCAGTTCCTTCGATGTCGACGGCACTGTGTCATCCACCCGGATTCCCGGTTTGGTTAACGGAACGCCCTATTTCGTGGCAGTTTCCGCCTTGACGCAGACCAGGTTTTTTGCCGCGGTCACCGCTGTCCTCGACAGCAGCATCGGCCCCAACTTTGGACAGGCAAGCGCCAACGAAAGCTCCTATTCCCAGGAAACCAGCCAGGGGGTCGGCGTACTGCAGCAGAGCGATCGCTCCAATATCCTGCGCGATTCTCCCGAGGCCATCGCCCCCTTCCCTAACCTCCCCAACGAAGGGTGCTTCATCGCCACCGCCGCCTACGGTTGCTACTCCGCACCGCAGGTCCAGGCACTGCGCGACTTCAGGGACCGCTTCCTCCTCACCAACTCACCCGGCAGGGCCTTCGTGGCCTGGTATTACCGCTACGGCCCGCGCGGCGCTCATTTCATCAATGCCCACCCCTGGCTCAAGGCCCCGGTCCGGGTCGCGCTTCTCCCGCTGGTGGCTGGAGCTCTCGTCCTCACCGGCACCTCACCGCTGGCAAAGACCGCCCTGGTGATATGCGCCGCTCTTTTATTGGCAGTTCTATTCCGAAGGAAATTGCTGCTGCATTCCGGCAGGCGTGCCTTGAGCAAATTCACCCTGACGCTGCTGCTCATCATCGTACCGAGCCTGGCGCTTGGCGCTGAGACGCGCAGCGACCGCCCTCACTGGTCGCTGGAGTTGAAGGGGGGAGCCTTTTTCCCCGGCACAGCCAACTGGTCAAAGTTCTATGACAGTAGTTATCTGGGAGAGTATGGCGGCGCGCTGTCGTACAAGGTGTTCAGACAGGTGGAACTGGGCCTGGAAGGGAGCTACCTCAGTGCCACGGGGAAGGGGCAGCAGCCGATTCATGGCGGAGACCGCCCGGTGCAAGACAGCGAGGTGACCTACGAACTTTTCCCGCTCAACGTCTTCGTCCTCGCGCGCGGCGTTTTCAGGGAGGAGCAGTGGCTGGTCCCCTACGCAGCGGCAGGGTGGACCCGTATGTTCTACCGGCAGGAGGTCAAAGGCGGGGAAACGACGCGGGGTTCGGTGAACGGCTACCACGCCAGGGCTGGGGTCCAGCTGTTACTCGATGGTCTTGAGCCTGAATCTTCGCGGAACCTGTATCTTGATTACGGCATGCACCACACCTATCTGTTTCTGGAAGCAAAGTATCTGCGCGCCCGGGTGGATACCGTCACTACCGGATCTGTCAATATCGGCGGCACCAGCTGCCTGGGCGGATTCTTATGGGAATTCTGATCAATTGTGCGGCGTGCTGTCCGACCCGGAGCCGGGCGCGTTCATCGGATGGGCGCTCCCCACAGCAACCGAACGACCATGGGCAGCCTCCTTCAGCTTTTTCGCAACGACCTCTATGCGCTGCAAGGTATCAGCCGGAACGAGCGAGAAATCCTTGAGCAAACCGAGCCCGCTGAAGAGGAAGACGATGCCGAAGAAGGCAAGGACGGCAGTAACGATAAGGGCGGAGAGCCAGAGAGGAAGGACGGTGGCGAGAGCGGCGACCGCAGCGCCGGTGAGGGTTATCAGGGCGAACAGGAGCAGGCCTGCCCCGGCCGCGATCAGGACGGCACCCTTCTCTGCCGCATGGACCTTGCGTTTTATTTCGACGGCGGCCAGTTTCAACTCGAGAAAGACCAGAACAATGCTCTCTTCGACCAGCTCGAGGCCCAGCCTGACTATAGACTTTCCCTTCCCGACGTCTGCCATGAATACGCCTCCGGTTCCCCTGCTCCGTGTCCCGTCTGGGCAGGTCGGTGAAATGGGTCACCCGTTAGCCACGCCAAGCTTCTCCCAAACCGCAACAAGATTAAAGTTTACACATTCCGCAGCTCTCGACAAACGGAAAATGGATAACAGGCGATAACGGCCTGTCACACAAAGGAAGCTGACCATGAAAAAATCATTAAAGGGTGCCCTCCTGTCAGGGCTCGTGCTTCCCGGCGTGGGACAACTTTGGCTGAAACATTATATACGGGGTATCGCGCTGATAGGCGCCGTTTTGACAGCCACGGCCGTGATTATGACCAAAGCTGCGCAGCAGGCGTTCGCCATTCTGGAAAAAATTGAATCCGAGGGCGGTGCGGTCGACCTGGTCGCGATTGTGCATTCAGCCAGCCGCCCTTCCGCCAATTCGGGCGATTTCACCTTCAAGGCGGCTTCGCTGGTGCTGATTCTGAGCTGGATCGTCGGCATCATTGACGCATACTTACTGGGTAGAAAAAAGGACCTGGCGGACCAATCAAGGAGTCGAGCTGCCATGCACCGTGACATTCCCGATTAGCGCCCTTCCCGGATGATCCCGAGCTGCCGCGATCATCGCGCTCCGGAGCACGCACGGCAGGATAGTTCAAAAATTCCATCGACAGGAGAGCAGGATGGCCACCGTTTACAGTGCACCGAATATCACCCTGGTGAGCATTATCAGGAGCCTCCTGGAAAGGCACGGGATCAAGTGCTGGGTCAAAAACGAATTCATCTCGGCGGGGATGGGCGACATACCGCCGATCGAATGCTGGCCCCAGTTATGCGTTGAGGAGAACGATCTTCCGGAGGCAACGCGTGTGGTAGCCATGGCGCTGGCACCGGAAACCCAGGCGGCCTGGAGATGCGAGACGTGTGGTGAGGAAATCGAGGGGCAGTTCGCACAATGCTGGAAATGCGGGAGAAGCGGACCTCCCCCGGATCGATAGCGTGCCGGCAGGAAGGGGTGACGGCCGCTCTGACCATCGGAGTGGCGCGGGCCAGTTGCCTTGCCGCGAGGCAGGTTAGCGGCAAAGCGGCGCGCGGGCCAGGGAAGGAAACTGTGCAGGGCCGGCCCGGTGCAAGGTGCAGCCCTGCCGCGGGCGGAGCAGGAAAGGGACGGACGGTCAATGCGACGAAAAAAGGCCGGAGCATTTGCTCCGGCCTTTTTCTCTTTTCGCCCAGATATGTATTCTTTTAGGATTCTTCCGCGTTTCAGGATTCTTCCTCACTGAGCGGGATTATGGCTACCTTAGCCTTTCCCGCACCGAAGAATCCCAACTTCTTTGCCGCAGCCCGTGAAAGATCTATGAACGGGATGCCCTTTTTGGCGCAGCGGTCGTTGACGACAACCGTTACTTCCTTATCGTTGGCAAGGTTCTTTACCAGAACCCTGGTGCCCAGCGGGAGACTCTGATGGGCTGCCGTCATCTTGTCCGGGTGGTAACGCTCCCCGGAAGTAGTCCTTCTCCCTTGGTACCTCTTGGCATAGTACGAAGCGATGCCAATCAGCTTCTTGACCAACGATTTCTTCTGCTCTGGTGCTACACTCGTTGCTACCGTTGTTTCTACTGCCTTTTCTGCAGCCAGCAGGGGAAGCGTGTGGATCGGGAGGAGCATCAGGCAAACGACGCATATGCGCGCCATCCTGCCGCTCCGCTCGGGTGATGCCATGCGCACCTCCTTTGTTGGGCGAGGTAACTATATAGCACGCGCCCCGGGCGAAGTCAAGGGCGAATGCCCCCGTTTCACCGCAAGCATTTGATATGGCTGACCTTTTTAATGAGATCCCCCGGCTGCTGCGCCAGGCGCTGCGGGGTGTCGAGGTCGCGCCGGCCGGTCCCGGTGGTATCGTTAATGATGACCACCTCCCGGGTGGAGCCGTCCACCTCCGGGGTCGGGAAGGCGTAACGCTTCAGGACGAGCCACTTGCCGCTTTGCTCATGGAAGATCTCCGCGCCGGGAGCCTGCAGGTGCCCCTTGAGTCCGTGAGCCTCCAGGAACTGCAGGCATTCCCTCCCGACGATGTCCCGATGCGCCTTGCCGGTGAAGGTCTCCACCGCCCGGTTGAACCTGCGGATCCTGCCCCACTGGTCGGCGAGGATGAACATGTCGCTGATGCAGTCCATGGTCTCCTCCCACTCGCGCCTGATCCCCTCCATCTGGTGGAACAGGTTCTTCAGCTCCTCGTGCTTCATGTAGAGCTTGGCGTCGCTCTCCAGCAGTTCCTTCTCCAGCTGCCTCTGGTCGGTGACGTCTCGGGAGATGGCGATCAGGCAGGCTTCGCCCCGGTACTCGATAACGTCGGCGGACCAGAGGATCTCCCGGGTCTCGCCCGACTTGACCCGGAACCGGACATCGAGGTTGCGCACGTGGCCGTACTGGTTCAAGAGCCGCAGCATCACCATGCGCGCCTCCGGGTCGGCCCAGAGCTTGAGCTCCAGGGAGCTGTGCCCGGTCACCTCGGCCCTCGTGTAGCCGGTCATCTCCTGGAACGCCTCGTTCACGTCGATATAGGTCCCGTCCTGGGCGCGGGTGATGACGATGGAATCGGGGCTCGCATGGAAGGCCTTGGAAAACTTCTCCTCGGAACTGCGCAGCGCCTGCTCCGCCTCGTTGCGCCAGGTGACGTCCTGGTTGGTGCCGACCATCCGGAGGGGCCTCCCCTCGGCGTCGAAGCTCACCTCGCCCCGGGAAGAGAGGGTCCGGACGGCACCGCCGGGAAGCACGATCCTGTGGTCCATATGATACGGCTTCTTGTTAAAGAGAGCGTCGTTTATCGCCTTGATCACCCTCTCCCGGTCGTCGGGGTGCACCGCGCGCAGGAACTCCTCGTAGGTCGGGGGGGACGCCGAGTCGATGCCGAAGATGCGGAACACCTCTTCGGACCAGGTAAGGGAGTCGGTCACCACATCCCAGTCCCAGTTGCCCAGGCTGGCGATGCGTTGGGCCACGGCGAGGGTCGCCCTGCTCTGCCTCAGGGCGTCCTCCACCCGCTTCTGCGCGGTGATGTCCAGCAGGGAAACGACTGTCTCCCTGGTGTCGCCGATAGCGGCCCAGTTCCCGACCATCGGTTTGTCCTCCCCGAGCCGGTTCTTCATCCGGAGTGAAAAGCATTCCTGGCGGACGCCGGAGTCGCCCCATCTCGTGCTTCGTTTCTCCAGCATCTCCTCCTTCGACTCGTCGCAGACGAAATCGGTCCAGCGCATGCGGCCTTCCAGCTCCTCACGGCTGTAGCCGGTGATCGCCTCGAACCCCTTGTTCACCACGTGCAGGATCCCGTCGGGGAGCGTTATCGCCATGGCGGTGCCGGTGTTCTCAAAGATCGCCCGGTACCTCTGCTCCGACTCCTTGAGCAGCGCCTCCGAGCGCCTGCGGGCCGAGATGTCGCGCGTCACATGCAGGACCCTTTCAATTCCGCGCTGGGTGTCCCCTATCGGATAGCAGGAAACCTCCTGGTACACCTTCTCGCCGGCCGCAAGGTAGCTGATCTCACGGTTTGCCGGGACACCGCTCACAACGCATTGCGCCACAAGACCCAGGATCTCTTCCGGCAGCCCCTGCCTACTGATCAGGTCGGCGAAGCTCTGCCCGAGCGCTTCCTTTTCGGTGATGCCATGCGTCCTGAGGAAGATACCGTTTGCCCCGGTGATGGCCAGTTCATCCGTCTCAATGACGCAGATCGCGTCGTTTGCGGACTCAAAGAAGATGCGGGAGAGCTCATCGGACTGCCTGAGGGAGTTTTCAGCTCTCCGACGAGTCTCTCCGAGCGTCGTCACGACCAGGAAAAGCAGGGCCAAGAGAACTGAGCAGATGGTGCGCATATAAAGCTCGCGCGGGTCTTGGGTTGCAAGCCCATGGGATAACGATAGTTCGTCGAAAAACAGCGCGTCGATCACCGCATCGCCGACCCAGACCAGGATAAAAAATCCCAGGGCGATGACTATTTGCTTTTTCCATTTAAACCGCATTGACATCCGGAAAGACCTCCACAAGGCTACACGGTACCAGTTGCACGCTTCGGCAGGGGAGCGGGATAACTTGAAGCCTTGTTGAAAAAAACAGGCGGCACAGGGGCAAAAATGCTCAGGCTACGAAGAGCGGCTCGTTCGACGTCGGGATGATCCCCGCGACTGCCGCGCGCTCGAGCAGCAGCCGCACCGCGGCCTCCCCCTCGCCGCCCAGCCCCAGGGAAAAGTTGTTCACGTAGAGCGCGATATGGGCGTCGCAGACCTCGTCGCTCATCTCCTGGGAGTGGGCGCGTATGTAAGGGCGCGCCTCGCCGGGGTGGTCGAACGCGTAGCGCACGCTCTGGGCCAGGCCGCGCTCCAGTGCGAGCAGGGTTTCCTGCCCCAGGGAGCGCCGCGCGGCTATTCCTCCCAGCGGAATCGGGTGCCCGGTCTCCGCCTCCCACCACTGGCCCAGGTCGAGAACCTGGCGCAGGCCAAGGGAGGCAAAGGTGAAGCGCGACTCGTGGATGATGACGCCGGCGGCGACGGAACCGTCGGCAACCGCCCCCATGATCCTGTCGAAGGGAAGGTAGACGAGGTCGGTGAGCGACGGGTCGAAGAGCCGAAGCAGCAGGGCGGCGGTCGTGAACTGGCCGGGGAGCGCGATCCTCTTTCCCTTGAGTTGCGCGGGGTCGAGCGGTTCGCGGGCGACCAGCAGCGGTCCGCAGCCGCGCCCCAGTGCCCCGCCCGGGCGGAGCAGCAGGTAATCCTTGAGGATCCGCCCCATCAGGTGGTAGGAGACCTTGGAGACGTCCAGCAGGCCGGTGAGCGCCAGCCGGTTCAGGGTCTCCACGTCCTCCAGCCTTTCGCGGAAGCTGAGACCGCCGCACGGCACGCGCCCGTGCACCAGGGCATGGAAGATGAAAGTATCGTTGGGACAGGGGGAAAAGCCTAGGGATAACATTGCCACAAACTCCTGAAGTCGTCGCTGCGGGGCTTTCTAATCAAGCCGAGAAGTAGACGATCTTAACACAAAAAGCGTCGGGCGAAACACGAAACTTCGAGGTAGCTGAGCAGGAACTTCTGGACCTCGGCGACGGCGCGCTGCAGATCCCAGCGCGACAGGTCCCGGTCCTCTACCAGGTTGCTGATGCCGCGCACCTCGAGGAACGGAACGCCGTAGATGAGCGCCACCTGCGCCACAGCCCCCCCTTCCATGTTCTCGCAGATGCCGGGGAAGCGCCGCAACAGCTCGGCGCCCCTGCCGGAGGTGCCGCTGCAGGTGGAGACGGTGTGAAAGGGGCCGAGTTCCGCCCCCAGGCCATGCTCCCGTGCGCATCCCAGAGCTCCCGCAGCCAGTTCCCCGCAGAGCGGAAGCTGGTTGAAGAAGCGCTCCTCCCGCCCCTCGAATACCGGTATGCCAATCAGATCCAGCCCCCTCCACCCCTGCGGCGTCTCCACACCTTCATCAGGAAAACTCTCGCAGGAGGCGACAGCCAGCTCGCCGACCGACAGCCCGCTCCCCGGAAACGCGCCGCCGCACCCGGTGTTGATAAGGAGTTGCGGCGTGAAGCGCTCCAAAAGAACGGTGGCGGCGGACGCAGCGTTCACCTTGCCGATCCCGGTCACGGCGAGGATGACGTCATTCCCCCCGACGCGCCCCCGAAAGGCCGGCAGGTGACCGGCCCCGTCGAAGGGTGCGGCGGATGCCCCGTCTATCAGCAGGGAGAGCTCCATCGGAGTGGAAGCGGTGACGATGATCGGATTCATGAATCAACTCCTGAGAACGGCACTGGCGGACCGCGCCAAGTGTAACACGGCAGCGGAGTCAAGTACAACAAAGAGCGCAAAGGGGAGCTGTCTTTAAATAGGCGCTGCGGGTCAAAAAAGTTGTCAGGGCGGCCTTCCTCATGGGGAGACGTCCCCGCCGTTTCGACCAAGCTTCCGTGCGTCACTCCGGGAAAAGCCAAAGGTATCAAGGCATGCACCGGACCGCTAAGCCACCGGTTTTCCGGTCAGGTCCAATTAACAACTTCCTTTTCAAATTTTCATTGGCCTTTGCTGTTTGGAAAACGGCAACCTTTTGTTACAATGGTACAGCTTCGACGGCCGCCACCGGCCCGCGGCATCGGTTTTGAGCCAGTGGGGCTCAATTGGAGACGCGCACCGCAAGGGGCGGCAGGCGGCCCGAGACTCCAGGCAAACCGCAGCAAAGAGCGCGTTTTGGCGTGCTGCGGGAGGGGTCCGGGACCACCCTTTTTTGTTGCATAACGACGGGTCATCTAATATATTCACATAGTTTTAGCGACTTCAGCAAAAAGGGCCTTTCATGCCACGGTGGATACTTCCCATCAACATAGTACTCAGCCTGCTCGCCATCGGGGTGACGGCACTCATCGCAGCCGACCTGGTCAGCTTCAAGATTTCGGCGCTCTACCCGAGAAGCGGCCCGAAGACCGGAACCCAGCTCCCGCCGGCCGCGGCCGCGGAAGACCTGCAGAGTTTTGCGCCGATCCTGGAAAAGGGGCTTTTCGGCAAGGCGACCCAGGGGAAGCTGACCCCGATCGTCCAGGCCGGCCCGGCGCAGCATGCCGCCGCGGCAGCGCCGGCCCCGTCGGTCAGCGACCTCACCCTGCTGGGCACCGCCGTCGGCTCCTTCAGGGAGACCTTCGCCCTGGTGCTCAAAGGATCGAGTCACGAGGAGCGGGTCTTCAGGCTGGGCGAGACCGTGTTCTCCGCCGGCCCGCTGGTCTCGGTGAAAAAAGACGTAGCGGAGATCCTGGTCGGCGGGAAGAGGGTGAAAATCCTCACCCCCAATGCGGTCGCCGAGGCTGCCAAGGAGAGCGCGCAACCGGCGCAACCCGCACCGGGGCTTGCCTCGCAGACCGGGTCAGGGAACTACGTGATAGACCAGCGTGCACTGAACGCGGCCCTGGACAACATCGGGCAGGCGATGACGGATGCGCGCCTGTTGCCGAGCGTTAAGGATGGCAAGGTCGAGGGGTTCAAGGCCTCGGAGGTGAAGCCGCAGGGGATCTTCGGAACCATCGGCATCAAGAACGGTGATGTGTTGCTCAGGATGAACGACTTTCCGATTGATTCCCCGGAAAAGGCGATCCAGTCCTTCGCGTCGCTCAAGGGGCAGAGCAGGATCAAGCTCGACCTGATCCGCGACGGGCAGCCCACGACGTTCAACTATGACATCAGATAGACAAATTAAGATTAAGATTAAGTAAGGTCAAAAGCAGATAGGCAGATTAAGATTAAGATTGAGATTAAGTAAGGTCAAAATCAGATAAACCGAGTCAATATTGAGATTGAGTTAGAGCGCCTAAAGGGGGCCTATGTACCGGAGCTTTAAAGATATGCCGGTTTGGCAACAGGCTATGCAAGTTGCGGAACGGGTGTATGCGGTTACCGAACATCTACCCAGGAAGGAAGACTACGGCCTCACTTCACAGATACGAAGATCAGCGCTAAGCATATCTGCAAACATTGCCGAAGCTTTCGGCAGGATGCATCTCTTGGACAAGGTCAACTTTTACTATCACGCACGTGGCTCGCTGACCGAGACACAAAGCCATATTGAATACTCTAAGCGTGTCGGATATCTTACAGCCGAAGTAGCGGATTCTCTGGATGATGCACTATCCGGATTACACGTAGAAATAAACAAAATAGTGGTCACCTCGAAAAGCAGGAACACGGACTCTTGATCTGCCTCTTATTTGTTTCACCTTAATCTTAATTTCGATCTTTATCTGCCTCTTGTTTGTTTCACCTTAATCTTAATCTCAATCTTAATCTGCCTCTTGGGGGTTTCATTGAAACGAAGAGTTGCGCGTACTATAACCCTGCTCATATTCTTACTTGTCGCGCCCAACCTTGCTTTCGCCAAGGGGGTGGTGCTGAACTTCACTGACGTGGACATCTCCACCATGGTGAAATTCATCAGCGACCTGACCGGGAAGAACTTCATCATGGACGACAGGGTGAAGGGGAAGATCTCGGTCTTCTCGCCGGCAAAGCTCTCCAACGAGGAAGCCTACAATGTCTTCACCTCGGTCCTCGAGCTGAAAGGGTTCACCATCGTCTCGGCGGGAAAGGTACTGAAGATCGTGCCGACCGCGTCGGCCAAGCAGTCCGGCATGAAGGTCCTCTCCGACGGCGAGAAGGGGGTGGTGAACGATACCTACCAGGCGCGGGTGATCCCGCTGCAGCACGTCCCGCCCCAGGACGCCGTGACCTTCCTGCAACCCCTGATCTCCAAGGACGGCCAGATCTCCGCCTTCGGCGCCGCCAACATGATCCTCGTGGTGGACTCCGCGCTCAACATGCAGAAGATCCTCGGGATTTTGAAGTATATCGACACCGACCAGATGCGCGAGGGCGCGGAAGTTGTCTTCCTGAAGAACGCCGCCGCCGAAACCGTGGCCACCGTCGTCAGGGACTGGCTGAGCGGAAAGTCCGCACCCAAACCGGGACAGCCTGCCGCACAGGCGGGCGGCGCCGCGGTGGTCGCCGACACGAGGCTCAACGCCCTGATCATCTTCGGCAGCGACCGGGACAAATCTGACGTGAAGAAGCTGATCTCGCTGATCGACGTGATCCCCCCCACCACGAGCAGCAAGGTGAACGTTTATTACCTGGAGAACGCAGAGGCAGCCGAGGTCGCCAAGGTGCTCGATGGCCTGGTGAAAGGCTCGGCGCCAACACCGGCGGCACCGGGCGCAGCAGCGCCGCTGCAATCGCTCTTCGAGGGTGGCAAGGTGAGCATCACCCCGGACAAGGCGACCAACTCGCTGGTCATCATGGCGTCGCCTAACGACTACCAGAACCTGCTGCAGGTGATCCAGAAGCTGGACCGCCGCAGCCGCCAGGTGTTCGTCCAGGCGATGATCGCCGAGGTCTCCATCAACAAGGCCAAGGCGCTCGGCGTGCAGTGGGGCTTCCTCGGCGCCGCCTCGACCGGCACCGTCGCCACCGCCGCGAGCTTCGACCCGTTCGGCTCCTTCGCGGCCCTCGCTCCCACCTTCCAGGCCCTGACCGCGGCCGGGGCCACCATACCTGCCGTTCTCGGGGGCGCCGCCAACTTCCCCGTCGTGCTCCAGGCGCTCCAGACCAACGGGGCCCTCAACGTGCTCTCCACGCCGAACGTCATGACGAGCGACAACAAGGAGGCGGAGATCTTCGTGGGCGAAAACGTCCCCTTCCTCTCCGGCACCAACCTGACCTCCACCGGCCTCTCCCAGCAGTCGATCGAGAGGAAGGATACCGGTATCATCCTGAAGATCAAGCCTCAGATCAGCGAGGGGGAGTACATCAAGCTGGATATCTACCAGGAGATCTCGGCGGTCAAGGACTTCGGTACCGCCACCAACCCGAACCTCGGCTCCACCAAGCGCTCCGCCAAGACCTCCGTTGTCGTGAAGAACACGGATACCGTCGTGATCGGCGGGCTGATCCAGGACAGGGACCAGGTGACCGAGAGCAAGATTCCGCTTCTGGGCGACATTCCCTTCCTCGGCTGGCTCTTCAAGACGAAGAACACCACGCGTGAGAAGACGAACCTGCTGATCATGCTCACCCCCCGCATCATCAAGGACGCGCGCGACATGGCGGAGGTTTCGGTGAACCAGAAGGGCAACTTCAGCGACGCGGTAAAAAAGCAGGTTCCGATCGACATTGACCTGATGCTCAAGGAGCAGATGATCAAGGACCAGAAGACGCTCAAGACAGAATAACTGGTGCTATGTAACATTTAACCGTAAAGGCTATTAAACACAGAGCCACAGAGAGCACAGAGAAATACAAGGAACAAAACAAAAGGTTAGAGGCAACAACCCAAGTACTGAGATGCGCCCCCCTGGCTAGAGTTTTTACCGTTATATGGTTGTGTCTTCTCTGTGTCCTCTGTGGCTCTGTGTTTCAAATGTAGTTGATTTAACATACACCTTTAACCGGATTACCACTTATGGCAGAAAAGCTGGACATAGAACAGATCGCAGAGCGCCTCGGCCTGCCGTTCCAGGCGGAGATCGACGACACCCGGGTGGACGGCTCGCTGGTGAGCCGGATGCCGCTCAACTTCGCCAGGAACAACCTGCTGCTGCCGCTTCGCGAAGAGGAGGGCCGGATCGTCGCCGCCAGCGCGGATCCCGCGAACCTGCTCGCGGTCGACGAGATGGCCGGCCTGTTCGGCCGCCCGGTCTCGATCGTCGCGGTGCCGCGTGCGACCCTGCTCGACGCGGTGAACCGGCTTTACTCAAGGATCTCCGGCTCGGCCCAGGAGGTCGTGGAGGAGCTTGAGGGGGAGGAACTCTCGGCGCTCGTCACCTCGTTCAACGAGCCGCGCGACCTGATGGAGCTCACCGACGAGGCGCCGGTGATCCGCCTTTTGAACTCCATCCTGTTCCAGGCGGTGAAGGAGCGCGCCAGCGACATCCATATCGAGCCGTTCGAGCGCGAGCTGGAGGTCCGCTTCCGGATCGACGGTCTGCTCTACAAGATGCTCTCGCCACCGAAAGTCATCCAGGAGGCGCTCACCTCCCGGGTGAAGATCATGGCGGGGCTGAACATAGCGGAGAAACGGCTCCCCCAGGACGGACGCATCCGGGTCAAGGTGGCCGGGCGCGACGTCGATATCCGGGTATCGCTGATCCCGACCTTTTTCGGCGAGCGCGTGGTGCTGAGGCTGCTGGACAAGCAGCGCGGCATCCTGAATCTCCGCGAGATCGGACTCTCCGAAGCGAGCGACGCCTTCATGGAGCGGCTCCTTTCCCGCACCAGCGGCATCATCCTGGTCACCGGCCCCACAGGAAGCGGCAAGACCACCACGCTCTACGCGGCGCTCTCCCAGATCAACTCGCCGGAGAAGAACATCATCACCATCGAGGACCCGATCGAGTACCAGCTGAAGGGGGTGGGCCAGATCCAGGTCAACCCGAAGATCGAACTCACCTTCGCCAACGGGCTGCGCTCCATCCTGCGCCAGGACCCGGACATCGTCATGATCGGCGAGATCCGGGACGCCGAGACCGCCGAGATCGCCATGCAGGCCTCCCTCACCGGGCACCTGGTCCTCTCCACCCTGCACACCAACGACGCCGCCACCGCGGTCACCCGCCTGATCGACATGGGGATCGAGCCGTTCATGGTCGCCTCGTCCCTCTCGGCAGTGCTGGCCCAGCGGCTGGTCCGGGTCATCTGCCCGCACTGCAAGGAATCCTACACCCCGGACCGCGAATATCCGGGGGTCGAGCTGCCGCCGCTCCTCTACCGGGGACGCGGCTGCGAGAAGTGCTTCCAACTTGGCTCTAAGGGGAGGATCGGCATCTACGAGCTGCTCCCGATCGATGCCGAGCTCTGCTCCATGATCATCCGGCAGTCCCCCTCCGGCGCCATCAAGGATTACGCCATCTCCAAGGGGATGCGGACTCTCAGGGAAGACGGCCTGGACAAGGTGCGCCAGGGGATCACCACCATCGAGGAGGTCCTGAGGGTGACCCAGGACGATTATGCCGACCTTTCGCTATAACGCCTTCACCTCCATAGGTTCCGAGGTCTCCGGTCTGCTCGACGCGGCAACCCTGAACGACGCAAGGCTCCAGCTAAAGCAGAAGGGTCTCTACGCCAAGAGTATCGAGCCAGCGCTCGAGGTAGGCTCCAAGGGGCTTTTCAGCTCCCGCGTCAGCGTCCCCGACCTCTCCCTTGCCACCAGGAGGCTTGCCACGCTTCTGGGGAGCGCGGTCCCGGTGTACGAGGCGGTCGCGACCCTCTGGGAGCAGGAGGCGCCCGGCGAGCTGAAGCGCGTGCTAGGGCGGGTGCGCGACCGGCTCGCCGAGGGTAAAGGGCTCGCCCAGTCGCTCGGCGAGGAGCCCGCGGTATTCTCCGAGAGCTATGTAGGGATGGTCGCGGCGGGCGAGGCGAGCGGGGCGCTGGAAGTGGTCCTGGAGCGGCTCGCCGAGTTCCAGGAGGACCAGGCCGAGGTGAGGAGCCGGGTTACCACTGCACTGGCCTACCCGGCACTCATGGTGCTGGTGGGTGGCGCCGTGATGCTCTTCCTGCTCGCCTTCGTGGTGCCGAAGATCGTCGCCGTATTCCAGGAGAGCAAGGCGACCCTCCCTTTCATAACGATCGTCCTCATCAAGGTGAGCACCCTGGTCAGGAAGGGGTGGTGGCTGCTCCTTTTGATCGGGGTCGGGCTGGTCGCGGCAGGAAAGAGGCTCGCCAGGCAGGAGGCGCTGCTCAGAAAGCGTGACCGGTTGTTTCTCAGGCTCCCGCTGCTCGGCTCCCTCTGGCAGAGGCTGATCCTGTCGCGTTTTGCCAAGGTGCTGGGGCTGCTTCTGGCCAGCGGCGTCCCCATCATCAAGGCGCTGGAGATTACCGGCGAGGCGGTGGTGAACCGTGAATACCGCGCCTTCCTGGCGGACGCGAGGGACACCCTGATCCAGGGGGGAAGTCTCTCCGCGGCGCTCAAGGTGAGCCCTCTCTTCCCGCCTCTTTTGACCCACATGACGGCGGTGGGCGAGAAGAGCGGCGAACTGGACCGGATGCTGATCAAGGCCGGCGAGGCGTTCGAGAAGGAGTTCAACGCGAGCGTCACCCGCTCCATGGCGCTCCTCGAACCGCTGCTGGTGCTCGGGATGGGGCTTTGCGTCGGTTTCGTGGTGCTCGCCGTGCTGCTCCCGATCTTCCAGCTGAACCAGCTGGTGAAGTAGCCCGGGAAGAGCAGCCTGGATTCCCCTCGTTCCCAAGCTGGAGCTTGGGAACGAGAAATGGAGCTTCTATGCTTTGCAAGGATGTCAGGCAAACAATACGAACGCTGCTCTGCCTTGAAGAGAGCAGACAACAATTCATTCGAGAGGGGCATGCATGTTTAAAACATTGAGAGAAAGCCGCGGCTTTACACTTATCGAACTGATGGTCGTCATCGTCATCCTGAGCCTTCTGGCCGTACTGGTCGGTCCGAAGATCATAGGCAGGAGCGACGATGCGAAGGTCGCCGACGCCAAGGTCCAGATCAGGAACCTGGAGACGGCCCTGAAACTCTACAAGCTGGACAGCGGCAATTACCCGAGCACCGAGCAGGGGCTGGCCTCGCTGGTCACAAAACCGACCGTCGGCAAGATCCCCAATAACTACAAGGCTGAGGGGTACCTGGAGAACAAGAACGTGCCGAAGGACCCCTGGGGCAACGACTACGTCTACCTCTCCCCCGGCGAGCACGGTGATTACGACCTCTACTGCTTCGGCGCCGACGGCGTGCGCGGCGGCGAAGGGAAGAACGCCGACATCGAGAGCTGGAGCATGAAATAGCTTGGAGAAATACCCGCGTCAAGCAGGCTTCACCCTGATCGAGATGATGGTCGTCATCGTCATCGTCGCAATGGCCGCGGCCCTCGTCATCCCGCGCCTCCCCTCCCCTGAGGGGACCCGTCTGAAGAACTCGGCCCGCAACCTCGCCTCCGGGATCAGGTTCCTGAACGACCAGGCGATCATCACCAAGGCGGTGTTCCGCCTCAAGCTGAACCTGACCGAGGGGAGCACCACGATCTCCAAGCTCTCGGCTACCGGGGACGAGCTGCCGCCGGACGACCAGTTCATGAACCGAAGGCTGGTCGAGGAGGGAATCGCCATCGAGGACGTGACGGTGCCGCAGCTCGGCAAGGTTTCCGAGGGCGAGGTCGAGCTCCGCTTCGGGCCGGGCGGCAACCCGGACTGCGTCACCATTCACCTCAAGGGGGGGGAGCAGCGCTTCACCATCATCGCCTACCCGGGCGGCGGCAAGGTGAAGGTGCTCGAGGGATACCAGGAGGTGAATTCATGAGAGGCTTCACCCTGCTGGAGGTGATGATCGCACTCGCCATAACGGCGGGCGTGCTGCTCACCGTGATCTCCTCGCTCAATTACCATCTCTCCATCGTCAGCCAGGACGCCGAGGAAACCAGCGCAGTGCTCCTCGGCCGCGCCAAGCTGGACGACCCGGATTTCAGCAAGCAGACGGAAAACAAAGGGAGTTTCGCACCGGACCACCCCGCGCTCAAATGGGAGCGGGAGATCACCGAGACGGAGCTTCCCGGGCTGAACCGGATCCGCCTGACGGTGAGCTGGAACGACGACAGGAAGAGGCTTTCCCTTGTGCAATATGCACCGAAAAATGCGCAGTAATCAGGGCTTCACCCTGATAGAGCTGCTGGTCGCGCTGGCGCTGCTGGTGATCCTGACCGGGGCGCTCTACGGCACCTACTTCTCGGTCACGGCTGCTCGCGAGAAGGGAGGCGCCCGCATCGAACAGCGCCGGGAACTGTCGACTACGCTCGGCAACCTGCATAACGAGATAGCCTCGGCCTATTTCAACAAGACCAACAAGCTGGTCCAATTCGTCGTGGAAGACAAGGACAGTTTCGGCAAACCAGCATCCCTTTTGCAATTCACCAGCATCGCAGCGCCCCGCATCTCTCCGGCCCCGGCGTCGGACCTGACCCAAGTGCGCTACTCGGTGCAGGAGAAGGAGGGTGTGCTGACGCTCACCCGGGAGTCGAGGGACCTCTATCTGGACGCGAGCGTGAAGACGCTCCCCTACCCCGTCATGGATGTGGTGGAGGGTTTCCTCGTCGAGTGCTACGACGGTAACAAGTGGGTCAAGAGCTGGGATACGGCGCCAGGTTTTAACTTCGGTCTCCCGAAAAGCGTCCGGGTCACGGTGACCCTGAAGGGGGGCGAGGTGTTCACGACGATCGCCTCACCGAGGATATCGCCATGAGGGGGGAGCGGGGCTTCGCCCTGGTCATTACCCTGATCGTGACGGCGCTGCTGGTGGCGCTTTTGGTCGAATTCGTGAGCGAGGTGTACGTCGACACCTCCCACAGCCACAACTTCGTCGCCTCGCAGCAGGCCTCCATACTCGCCGAATCGGGACTTGCCGGCGGGATCAAGCTGCTGCAGGTCTCCTCCCTCATGAGGCAGGGTCAGAGCTACAGCTCGCTTTCGGAACCCTGGGCCAAGCCGCAGAGCTACGATGCGGGCGTTGGATCCGTTACCATCACCATTGAGGAGGAGAGCGGCAAGATGAACCTGAATCAGGCCACCTCTCCCAACGGCACCGACAACCAGAACCAGACCTCGGCAATGGCGCTGCGCCTGTTCAAGAATCTGAAGCTATCGGCCGATCTTTTCGATGCCCTGATGGACTGGGTCGATGAGAATGACGCGCCGCGATCGGGTGGGGCGGAGACCAGCTATTACAGCACCCTGAAGACCCCCTACAAGGCGAAGAATGCGCGGTTGGAGACCGTCGAGGAACTCGCCATGCTCAAGGGCTTCACGCCGGAGATACTCACCAAGCTGAGACCTTGTGTCTCAGTGTACGGCAGTTTAAACAATGCCGAATTTGTAACGCCGATCAATGTCAACACAGCGCCCAAGGAGGTGCTGGCTGTCCTGGACGAGAAGATGACCGAAAGCCTGGTGGAAAGCATTATTGATAGCCGAATGAAGTCGCCAATCAAGAGCCAGCGCGACCTCCTCCTTATTTCGGGAATGGATACCATTTTGCCGAACATCGTGGACAAGATAACCTTCAGCGGGAGTGTGTACCGGATTCATGCCGAGGGGCGGGTGGGAGAGAGCGTGAGCGTGGCGGAGGCGGTGGTCCGCATGGCCTCAGGCCAGAGCCCGCCTCTCATTCTTTACTGGAGAGAATATTGATGGATATATTGATCGTAGCGCTGAAAGGGGACGAGCTGACCCTGGCTAGCTTCCGGCCCAAAAAGGGCGGGGTCAGCTTCCTCTCCGCCGAGCGCCACCCGCTGGAGGGGGGTCACGAGGAACTGGCCCGGATACTTGCCGGAGCTTCGGCCGTTGCCGGGGAACGCAGGGTGGTGCTGGCGCTTCCCCCGTCCCTGCTGTTCATGCGGGAGCTGGAACTGCCGATCTCGGACCGGGCCAAGGTGAGGGAACTCCTCCCCCTGGAGCTCAAGGGGGAGACGGCGCTCGACACGGACGCGCTCGCCTTCGATGCGCTGCCGCTTGCCGGCGGCAAGTACCTGGCAGTCTGGGGGCGCACCAAGGACCTCGCCGACAAAATCGAGCTTCTGAAGGGAGCCGGGCTGGAGCCGGAGGTGTTGACGGCATCGCTTTTCCACTGGGACAGGCTGGCACCCGCAGCGGGGGTCGTGGCGGTTACCGACGGCGAGGCGCTGGCAGCCTACGGCGACGGGGTGCCGCTCTATTTCCGGGCGCTCCCGCCGGGCGCAGGCCCCGAGGAGCTCTCCAGAACGGTCGCGGCGCTCGAACTCGCCCAGGGGGTGATGGTCGAGCAGGTGATCTCTTTCACACGGAGTACCGGGGAGAACGAGATCCTGGCGCAGGCTACCCGGGGGCTCGCCGAGGCGTTCGGCGACGACGCCCACGCAGCCCATGATCTGGCGGGGACCTACGCGGTGGCGGCGGCCGTTGCCGACGGGACGGCGCTCAACCTGAGAAGGGGCGCCCTCGCCTATACGGCTGGAAACGAGAAGCTCTACCGGAGGCTGCGCCTCACCATGATCCTCGCGGCAGCCGTCGTGGTCCTCGTCTTCGCGGAGAGCGCCGTGCGCTACGCCCTGGCCAAACGCGACCTCGCCTCGCTCGACCTCTCCATCAGGGCGGTCTACAAGGAAATCTTCCCGACCAGAAAGAAGCCGGTCGACGAGGTGGCCGAACTCCGCTCGGAGATCAGGAGGCTGGAAGGAGCCAAAACCTCCAGCAACCTCCTGAAACTCCTGAAGGATATCGCCGACGTGAAGGGGGACGAGGTGACCGGGGTCTACGAGACCGAAGTGGATGGCTCCGAGGTCCGTCTCAAGGGTGAGGCGCGGAGCTTCCAGGCGGCCAACGACTTCAAGGCGCGTGCCGCGAAGCTGTTCGACGGCGGCGAGGTGAGCGAGATCAAGTCCCGCCCGGACGGGAGCGTCACCTTCTCCTTCCGCGGCAAGATGAAGGGGGTGACGAAATGACCCGCGACGGCATCATCAGCACCCTGCAGGGGCTGGACAGCCGAACCCGCCTGCGGCTCGGCATGTTCCTGGCCGGTTTCCTGATCATCGTCATTGCCCTCTCCGCGATCAACGCCAGGACCTCGGCGCTGGAAAAGAAGAGGGTCGCACGGGAATCGGACCTGACCGAAATGATGCGGCTGAAGCTGCGCTACCAGGAGGCGAACGCCGGGAGCCAGCGGCTCGCCAACCGTCTGCTCGCCACCCGCGCGGACGATTCTCCGGCGAAGATCATCGAAGAGATCGGCATCAAGGGGCGGGGGAGCCAGATCAAGCCGGTCAAGGGTGAGGAGATCCCCGGCTACGTGGAGGATGCGGCGGACGTGAAGATCGAGGGGTTGAGCGCGAACGAAGCCGCCAACCTGATCTACCGCCTGGAGAAGGGCGCTCGGCCGGTCACCGTGAAGAAGGCGCTCATCAAACAGCGCTTCGACGACCCCGCCAAGCTCGATCTCTCCCTTACCATCGCCCTCATCAAGCCGGCACCCGCGGGGGCGCGATGAAATCTCGACGCGCGCTCTACCTCGCCCTGGGGATCCCCGCAGCGCTGGTCAGCTTCCTCTATCTGACGCTGCTTTTCACCCCGAACGACGCGATCAGGGGGGTAGTGGTGCGTGCCGCCGAGAACGCCGGCTACACGGTCGACTTTACCGGGTTCGGCAAGCGCTTCCCGCTCGGCCTCAAGGCCCGCACCCTGGAACTCTCCTCGGCCAAAGGGCCGCTGGTGAAACTGCGCGACGCGCGCCTTGGGCTCAGGCTGCTGCCGCTTCTGATCGGCCGGGTGCAGCTGGGCTACGGCGGGAACATCGGAGCCGGCGAGCTTGAGGGGGATATCACCCTCGGCAGGGTTCCCGGCTGGAGCGTGCAGGCCCGCGGGGTGCGTCTGGAGGAGATACCTTTTTTCACCTCGGTCGCCGCGGCCCGGGTCAAGGGGGATCTCCGCCTCACCGGGGCTCTGAAAAGCCCCAAAGGGGTGGCCGAAGGGGACCTGAAGCTCGAGGTGCGCGGGGCGGAGCTCGCGGGGATCAAGATCGGCGAGATGCCGCTTCCGGACGCTTCCTACAAGGAGGTGCGCGGGGCGCTCAGATTCGAGAAGGGACACGCCCTGCTGAAGAGCTTTACCCTGGACGGCGACGGCATCTACGTGCGGCTCAAGGGCGACACCACGCTCGCGACGCCCCTGGGAAACTCGCCGCTCAACCTCACCCTGGAGATGATGCCAAAGCCTGCCTTCCTGGAGCGCCAAAAGTTCGTTTTCCTTCTGCTCACCAAATACCAGAGCTCCCCCGGGGCTTACAGCATACCGATCCACGGCACGCTGGCGCATCCCGCCATTTGAACACCCGCCATTTGAACACCAGACAATTCAGAACAAAGTTTGACAATGTGAAAGTTTGGGTTGCATTTGCTCCTTCTGTTACATTAAGATGAACCGATATAACGTGCAGATGAAGCCCTGGTCGGGTGTCCACTCAACCGGCAACGAGGGCGGGAGCAGCGCAAATGATCGAGTTTCAGGGCGTACACAAGTGGTTTAAGAAACTCCACGTACTAAACGACATCAACCTCCAGGTGAAGCCGGGAGAGGTCGTGGTGGTCTGCGGGCCTTCCGGCAGCGGCAAATCGACGCTGATCAGGACCATCAACCAGCTGGAACCGATCGGACAGGGGCGTCTCAGAGTGGACGGTATGGACCTCTCCGACAAGAAGACGAACATCAACAAGTTACGCGCCGATGTCGGCTTCGTTTTCCAGCAGTTCAACCTTTATCCCCATCTCTCAGTCCTTTCCAATATCACCCTGGCGCCGACCAAGATCCGGAAGACCCCGAAGAAGGAGGCGGAAGAGCAGGCCATGGTGCTGCTCGAACGGGTGGGACTCACCGAGAAGCGCGACGCCTACCCGGCGCAGCTATCCGGAGGACAGCAGCAGCGCGTAGCCATCGCCCGGGCGCTCGCCATGAAGCCGCGCATCATGCTGTTCGATGAGCCGACCTCCGCGCTTGATCCGGAGATGATCGGCGAGGTGCTGGACGTCATGCAGAAGCTCGCCCAGAGCGGCATGACCATGGTGGTCGTCACTCACGAGATGGGTTTTGCCCGGGAGGTCGCCCACCGGGTGGTTTTCATGGATAACGGCATCATACTCGAAGAGGCAGAGCCGGAAGAGTTCTTCAAGCATCCCAAGCACGAGCGGGCCCAGCAGTTCCTCAAACAGCTGCTCTCGCCGATGCATTAGAAACCGTTCTACGTTCTACGTTCTACGTTCTACGTTCTACGTTCTACGTTCTACGTTCTACGTTCTACGTTCTACGTTCTACGTCAAGACCCGGTGCTCCTTTGGAGGGCATAGTTCCTCGCAGAAGCGCTAAGCCCCTCACCCGGCCTTCGGCCACCCTCTCCCGGGGGGCGAGGGTATGCTAATCCTTCTCCCTCCGGGAGAAGGTGCCCGAAGGGGCGGATGAGGGAGGCGCCACAGGCGGAGCTTTCAACCCCAACAGCTCTACTGCCAACGTTGAACGTTCAACGTTGAACTGACTTTATGCACCAATACAATCAACCAAGGAGGAACAACGATGAAAAAGCTGATGACGCTGTTTGCTGCTGTAGCTCTGGTCGGATCGCTGGCACACGCCGCACTGGCCGCAGGCGACACCCTGGCCGACGTGAAGAAGAAAGGTGTGCTCGTGGTCGGCGTGAAGGATTCCCTGCCGCCCTTCGGTTACATCGATGAGAAAACCCGCGAGATCGTCGGCTACGACATCGACTTCGTCAAGGCGATCGCAAAGAAGTTGCACGTGAAGCTTGAGATGAAGCCGGTCACCTCCGCGAGCAGGATGCCCCAGCTCATGGAAGGCAACATCGACATGATCGCCGCCACCATGACCAAGAACCCGGAGCGCGCCAAACAGATCGACTTCAGCTACACCTACTTCCTCACCGGCCAGAAGTTCATCACCAACAAGGGGAAGGTGAAAAGCCTGAAGGATCTGGAAGGAAAGAAGATCGGAACGGCGAAAGGATCCACCTCGGAGCAGAACGTGAAGAAGGCGATCCCGACGGCGACCGTCCTCTCCTTCGACGATTACCCCCAGGCGTTCCTGGCCCTGCAGCAGGGTAAGGTCGCGGCTGTCACCACCGACGAGTCGATCCTCGCGGGGATTCTCGGCAAGGCTCCTAACAAGCAGAAATTCGAAATACCGAACCTGCAGATCTCAGAGGAGCCCTACGGTCTCGGCATGCGCAAAGATGACAAGAACTTCGTAGACTTCGTGAACAAGACCCTCCTCGAAATGGAGAAGAGCGGCGAGGCGAAGAAGATTTTCGACAAGTGGTTCGGGCCCCAGACCGCCACTCCGCTCAAGCGCACCTTCAAGATCACTGCGGGCAAATAACTTAAATGCAAGATTGAGGTTGAGGTTGAGGTTAAGGTTTTTCTCAACCTTAACCTCAACCTCGACCTGTTTTTAAGAGGCCTTGCGTGCTTAAATACCATTTTGACTGGTCCATCGTCACCTCCGGCAAGTATTTCGACTGGCTGGTTTCCGGGTTGAAGATCACCCTAGAGGTCTCCTCCATCTCGATCGTTCTCGCCTTCCTGCTCGGCCTGTTCATCGCGGTCATGCGCATGAGCCACGTCAAGCCGGTACGTTTCATAGCCTCCGCCTACCTGGAGTTCTTCAGGAACACGCCGCTACTGGTGCAGATCTTTTTCTGGTACTTCGGCTCCTACAAGATCCTGCCGACCTTCATCAACGACTGGCTAAACACCACCAATTTCGAATTTGCCGCGGCGGTCATCGCCCTTTCCATCTACACCTCGGCCTTCATCGCGGAGGATATCCGCAGCGGTGTGCTCTCCATACCGAAGGAACAGATGGAGGCGGCCCGCAGCGCAGGTTTCTCCTTCCTGCGCTCCATGCAGCACATCATACTGCCGCAGGCGATCAGGATCACCGTGCCGCCGCTGGTGAACCAGTTCCTGAACCTTACCAAAAACTCCTCGCTCGCCATGACCATCGGCGTGGCGGAGCTCACCTACCAGGCGCGTCAGGTGGAGAGCTACTCCTTCAAGGGTTTCGAGGCGTTTACCGCGGCGACCCTGGTGTATCTCGCCATCTCCGTCTGCATCACGTCGCT
>Ga0209125_1000456_pt1 | contig 53563 bp, 55 predicted proteins | sample BarGraIncub1131A_FD_184503 | JGI IMG/M metagenome (GOLD analysis project Ga0209125, IMG submission 184503) | Arctic peat soil microbial communities from Barrow, Alaska - Barrow Graham LP Incubations 11-31A (SPAdes) (version 2) | ecosystem: Environmental > Terrestrial > Soil > Wetlands > Peat... | reverse complement strand
AATGCGGCTGGCGGCCATTTCAGAGTGTCTTGAGACACAGCCAGTAATAAACCCTTATAGGGTTGGTTCAAACCACCCGTTTTACGGGTGGTCCTGATTGCTTTATAACATAAACATAAAGGAAGCTTAACTCAATATTAACTATTTAATTATATAATGTAATTTAGATAAAGTAGTATTAGGAGGGTTCCATATGTCAGACGAACTAAGGAGAATTATCAGTAGTAATAATTTGAGAACAGTTTTTCAGCCAATTGTTTCATTACAAACGGGTGATGTTATCGGGTACGAGGCATTGACTAGGGGACCCAAGGATAGTAAATATATAAATCCTGAAATACTTTTTGAAGAAGCTAAAATCCATGATCTTCTTTGGGATTTAGAAATTTCATGTAGTACAAATGCAATAAAAACATTTAGTAGTCATAATTCTGATAAACTGCTATTTGTAAATATCGATTCTGCAGTTATAAATGATGAGCATTTTATTAAAGGCTTTACTAAAGAGATATTATCAGAATATAACATCAGTCCAATGTCCATTATATTTGAAATTACAGAAAAAACATCAATTGATAATTATAAAGATTTTAATGAAGTTATAAATTACTATAAGAGTCAAGGATATAAAATAGCTATTGATGATGTAGGGACAGGCTATTCTGGACTTACGACTATTGCAAACCTAAGACCCTACTATATTAAAATTGATATGAGTTTAATAACAAATGTAACAAAGGATCATTATAAAAAAGCAATAATCAAATCCTTTGTTGAATTTTCTAATGCAACTAATACTAAAATTATTGCTGAAGGAATAGAAGATGTGTCCGATCTTAATACACTTATTGAAATAGGTGTACATTATGGCCAAGGATTTTTAATAAATAGGCCAGCTGAAAACCTATTAGAAACACCAGAAATAACAAAAAAAAGAATAGCTAATAAAAATATCAGTTTAAAAAAACATAGTTTTAGTGCAAGCTCAAATGTTGAAATAGGAGAAATTGCAAGACAAGATAGCCCTATTTTGTCAACGACAACATGTAGTGAAGTTGATAAACTCTTTAAAAGCAATTCGAATCTAAGAGGTATACCAATAGTTGATAACAACTCTTTAATTGTTGGTGTTGTTATGAATTCTAATTTTTTCTCTAAGGTTGGAACTCAATACGGATGGTCAATATATATGAAAAGACCTGTCCATCTAATTATGGATCCAAATCCACTTATTGTTGATTATTACACTACTTTGGATAAAGTATCTAAAATAGTTATTTCAAGGGAAGAGGATAAATTATATGATTATATAGTTGTTGAAAAAAATAATAAATATTTTGGAATAGTTCCTGTAATTTCCTTACTGGAAAAAGCAATGGAGTTTGAACTAAATGTTGCAAAATATTCTAATCCTTTAACAGGACTACCTGGAAATGTTGTTATTGAAGATACAATTTCTAAATTAATCCTAGATCAGAAAAAGTTTTCTCTTTTATACTTTGATATAAATGAATTTAAAGCTTTTAATGATAATTACGGGTTTGAAAAAGGAGACAAAATTTTATCCTTTACAGCTAGCGTTATTCAAAAGCATACCTGCCAATATAAAGATAGTTTTTTAGGTCATATTGGAGGAGACGACTTTGTCGCAATTATTCCCTGTCATGCTGCCTATGATCTTTGCAAAAATGTAATTGAAGAATTTGATAACAATATATCAAACTTTTATAATGAAGATGACAAAAATAAAGGATATATTCAATCCTTTAACAGGAATAACATTGAAGAGAATTACCCAATAATGAGTATATCCATTGCGGTAGTTATTAATAAAAACAAATCTTATACAAGTATATTTGAAATAACTGAAGAAGCTGCTAGAATTAAAAAAAAGTGTAAAGTAGAATCAAAAAAAATAATGAGAAGTTGTTTTTTAGTCTGAAAGTGATTTCACGTTTTTATAAAGGGTGACAAAAGAGATACTCTACAACAGTATCTCTTTTTTTAATGTTCTCCACATATAAATAGGTGAACCAAATATTTAAAAGAGGGATCTTGTGCCTAGATCAAAAGCATCCTACATTGTTGAAGTTCATTATCCAGAAACAAGAGAGGAAATGTTGGAATTAAGAAGACGAATGGGAAACGAATATATCGATTTTGTAAAAAAATATATTAAAACTTTACCTATCAGTAATGAGAAAAAAAACAAACTTTACCTGGACATAAATAATAAAAGGATGGAAAGCTATGAAAGCTGCACTATACTCACGGAAAAGTAGATTTACAGGTAAAGGGGAAAGTATTGAAAATCAAATACACCTGTGTAAAGAGCATGGTATGAAGTATTTAGGAGTAAACGAAAATGATTTTTTTGTTTATGAGGATGAAGGATTTTCAGGTGGTAATACCAATAGACCAGAATTTCAGAGAATGATGAAAGATGCAAAAGCTAAGAAATTTGATGTTATAATCTGCTATAGATTAGACAGAATAAGTAGAAACGTACATGATTTTTCAAATCTTATTAAAGACTTGAAAAATAATAATGTAGATTTTGTTTCCATTAGAGAGCAATTCGATACCACAACACCCATGGGAAGAGCAATGATGTATATTGCTTCAGTATTTTCTCAACTTGAAAGGGAAACTATTGCAGAAAGAATTAAGGATAACATGGTTCAACTTGCAAAAACTGGCCGTTGGCTAGGAGGGGTTCCACCAACAGGTTTTGAATCAAAACCTGTTGTTACTATGGATAAGAGTGGTAAACAAAGAACAATGTTTAAACTTTCACCATTATACGATGAACTTGCTACTATCAAACTTATATTTGATAAGTTCGTAAATTTTAAATCCATAACTAAAGTCGAAAGATATTTAGTTACTAATAAAATAAGAACAAAAAACGGTTTAGATTTTCAAAGATATTCTATAAGATTTATTCTTGCAAATCCAGTTTATGCAATTGCAGATAAAACCATGTATGATTATTTAATTGAAAATAAATTTGATGTATATGCGGACTGGAGTGAATTCAACGGATTATATGGGATAATGGGCTATAATAAGACACTTCAGGATAAAGAATTAAGCAGTAATAGATTCAGAGCTACAAGTGAGTGGATTATATCTATCGGTAAACATGAGGGAATTATCTCAAGTGAAGATTGGATTAAAACGCAAAAGTTATTAGAACAAAATAAATCAAAGTCCTACAGGAAAATTAAAAGCACTCAATCATTACTTTCTGGCGTTTTACGCTGTGCAAAATGCGGAAGTTATATGCGACCTAAAACCATGCAAAGAAAAACTGAAACTGGAGAACAAGTTTTTTATTATATGTGCGAGATGAAGGAGAAAAGTAGAAGGACTCGTTGTAACATTAAAAATATTAATGGCAATGTTATTGATAGTTCTATATTAAATGAAATAAAAAAAATTGCAGTTGAATACTCCCCTTTGCTTGATAATATATCAGAGAAAGAAAGTTTAGTAGAAACCACAAAAGGTTCTGTGCAATCAGAAATTGATGAAATTCGAAAACAAATTTCGGTAATCGAAAAGGGAATCGAAAATTTAGTTACTATAATCACTAAAGGATTAACAGATGAAATACGTGATGTTATGATAAAAAGGATGGAGGAACTTGTGAAAGAAAAGGAAATTTATAAGACTAAGTTATTGGAACTAACTGCTGTGAATAAAAATATAGAATTAAATGAATTTAATCTTGAATTAGTTAGTGAAAGGTTATGCTCTTTAGATGATAGTGTTTGGGAACTAATGGACGTAGCTAATAAAAGAAGAATGATAAAAAGTGCGATAGATAAAATCCTATGGGATGGTGAAAAGTTAAGTTTAATGTTATTTGGAAGCAAAAATATAATATAACCTGAAGCATCACACTCTTAGTGCAATTAGCTAATATATAGCTCATTTGTTTCCACAATGTAGTAATAGAAAATGAAATATTGATGCTAATAAGAAATACAAAAAAGATAAAGGGAGAAGTATATCTACAGGATCCAATAGGTATCGATAAAGAAGGTAATGAAATATCTTTAATGGATGTATTAAGTAGCGAAGAAGATTCGATAATTGAGATAGTTGAAAATAAAATACAAACGAAAAGGTTATATATAAAGCTAGATAGCGCCTTAAGTGCAAGAGAAAAGGTGGTTATCGAAATGCGTTATGGCCTAATTGATGGAAAGACTAAAACTCAAAGAGAAATTGCTAAATTACTTAATATCTCTCGTTCTTATGTTTCAAGGATTGAAAAAAAAGCTTTAAAGAAACTATATAAAGAATTAAATAATGGATATTATAAATGAATGAAATAAAGGCAATTTATGTTGCCTTTATTTCATTAGAAAATATTTAAGAGGGTATATATATGTTATCTGATAGTCAACTTGCAGATATAGGAAAGGTTGGAAATGTAGCTTATTTAATTGGCACTTTGATATTGTTTTATATTTATAGTAAAGAGTAAATGGAAGCCCTTCAAATTAAAAACAATACAGAACCCGCAGATAAAACATTGATAAATCAATTATTAATTTATGAGAGTGAACTCTTTCTACTTGGGAATATATTGTTTAAGATAGTTTCATCCTATAATTTAAAAAAAGCTGAAAAATTAAATAATAAAGGTACAGCTTTAACCCCACTAGAAAATATTAATCTTGGTTGGATTTATCTATTATTGGAAGTACATTAAGAGTAATCGGTCATAAGCAAGAATTACATATATAGCAGTCCTTTATTGAATTATATTCACTCTGGAAGCCTATTATCTTACCCTTTAAATAGTGGGAGGATAGACTTCAATTTATTTTTTTGCAGATATAAAAGGAGTTTATATTTTTATGTAGAATTATATATAATTATAATGAAAAAGTGGGAGGCAGCAAAGTGTTTTTATTGAATGAGCTACTAGAGATAACCGTAAAAAGGAAAGCTTCTGATCTTCATTTAACTGTTGGAGTGCCTCCAACAGCGAGAATTAATGGAGAACTTATAAGCCTTAATGATGAAAAATTAACACCTTCTGAAACAGAAGAATATACTAAAGAAATATTGGGCAGTTTATATAATGAATATATAAAAGACGGTGAATTAGATACTTCTTATTCTTTATCTGGTTTAGGTAGATTTAGAATTAATGTATTTAAACAAAGAGGTAGCGATGCTATAGCAGTGAGAGTAGTAGGACTTAAAATTCCTACTTTAACAGAATTAGAATTTCCTGCTGTAGTGAAGGAACTTACTACAAGACAACGAGGACTTGTCCTTGTAACCGGTCCCACAGGTAGTGGTAAGAGTACTACCTTAGCATCTATGATTAATGAAATTAATACCACAAGGGCAGCTCATATAATAACTTTAGAGGAACCTATTGAGTATTTGCACAAACATAATAAATCAATAATAAATCAAAGAGAAATAGGAAAAGATAGCAGTAGTTTTGAAAGAGCTTTAAAATCTATACTTCGGGAAGATCCTGATGTAATACTGATTGGTGAAATGAGAGATATTGAATCAATAGCTATTGCGATTACCGCAGCCGAAACCGGACATCTTGTTTTTTCCACATTACATACCATAGGGGCTGCAAAAACCATTGACAGAATTGTTGATGTATTTCCTCCCTTCCAACAGCAACAGATAAAGATTCAGTTAGCTGCTGTACTTCAAGGTATTGTATCTCAACAACTTTTACCTAGAACTGATAATAGTGGTAGAGTAGCAGCACTTGAAATTATGATTGCAACTCCAGCTATTCAAAATCTAATTAGAGAAGGTAAAACTCATCAAATAGAGTCTTCTGTACAAACTGGAATAAGGTACGGCATGAAGACAATGGATATGGCCTTAGTTGAAATTTATAAAAAAGGATTTATCACATATGAAACAGCTTTGACTTATGCTATAGATAGAGAGATGATAGTTAGGATGCTTTCTATATAATTAGATTTTATTTTATTTATTATTTCTATAGAACTTAAGCCTATTATGTGATAAAATATCTGTGGATTAGGGGGGAGATAAAATGAATATTTTTATCTTGACTAAATTATTTTTTAACATAATTTATCAGATATTTTCAAACGTAGTTTATATTATTACAATGTATTATATGAGTATTTCTTTTTTTGGTATTATTAGAATAAAGGATAAAAGAATAGTTAAACCAAAAAAAAGTTTTGCAATTATGGTAGCTGCGCATAATGAAGAAAAAGTAATTGAAGACAATGTTTTAAGCCTTAAGGAACTAGATTATCCAAAGGATATGTACGATATCTTTGTTATAGCAGACAATTGTACTGACAAAACTGCAGAACGAGCAAGAGCTGCTGGAGCCTTAGTGTATGAAAGGTTTGATGATACAAATCGAGGCAAAGGCTATGCTTTAGAATGGATTTTCGAGAAACTTTTTAAAATGGAAAAGAAATATGACTCTGTTGTCATATTTGATGCAGATAATTTAGCTTCCAAGAATTTTTTACTTGAAATGAACAAAAAGCTTTGTGATGGATATAAAGTAGTTCAAGGTTATTTGGATAGTAAAAATCCAGAAGATACCTGGATAACAGGATCTTATTCAATATCCTTTTGGACAGCAAATCGAATGTTCCAATTAGCTAGAAACAATTTAAAACTTTCTAATCAATTAGGTGGAACTGGATTTTGTATTGATACATCCATTTTAAAGAAACTTGGATGGGGAGCAACTTGTCTTACTGAGGATTTGGAATTCACCTGTAAACTTGTACTAAATGGATATAAAGTTGGATGGGCACATGATGCTAAAGTCTATGATGAAAAGCCTTTAGGACTTATCTCTTCTATGAAGCAAAGAAAACGATGGATGCAGGGTTTTTCGGATGTAGCAACTAGATATTTCTTTAAATTATTCAAAAAATCTATAGTTGAGCATAACTTTGTTGCATTAGATTGCGCTCTATATTCAGTGCAACCCTTTGTAATTTTACTTCTTGGTATATCCTTAGGGATTAATATCATCCAAAATGGTATGATGGTTATTAGACTTTTATCTCACATTGATACTTTGTTTACTAATTTTAATTTTAATATGTATATAGTACTCGGTATATTAGTTATCATTTTGCAATTTATTTACACACCCTTTATGTTATTACTAGAAAAAAAATTGAAACTCAAAATATTTCTTTACTATTTAATTTATCCAGTTTTTTCTGCAACTTGGATTCCAGTGACCTTAGCAGGCATAATAGATAAAGACAAAAAGGAATGGAGTCATACCGTGCATACGAGGAATATAAATTTAAAAGAGATAGAAAAGACCAACTAACATTAAATTTAAAATAATATACTAAAGTCACCTTATAAAAAATGGAGGGAGAAATTACTGCCTTCATTTTTTATAATAATTAAGAAAAAATTAAAGGAAAATTAATATTTTTGTTGAATATAAAATATCAATAGTTTTAACTGTTTAGGAGGATTTTTGATGGCAGAATATATTTATGGAATAGACATAGGTTCTTCAAAAATTTGTATTGCAGTTGGTAAAATTGATAAATTTGGATTTCTGCAAATCGCAGGAGTCACCAGTGCAAAAACAAATGGCGTAAAGGATGGAGTAATTGTTGATATTGAGGGTGTAATTGAAGCTTTAATAGATTGCAAAAATAAGATTTTTAAGCAGCTCAACTTGAACATGAAGGGAGCTTATATTTCAATTTCTTCAAATCTATGTGATATTGTATGGAATAAAGGAGTCGTAGCTATTTCTTCAAGTAATAGGGAAATATCCTTTTCGGATAAGGAAAGGGTGTTAAAATCTGCTAGGGTTATTGACTTACCAATAGGTAAAGAAATAATAGGAGTTATTCCTGAAGTATATATAATCGATGGAAATAATTCTGTAAAAGAACCTATCGGAATGACTGGCAATAGATTAGAAGTTGATGGGAAGGTTATTTATACAGATAGTAATTTTATAAATAATCTATTTAAATGTTTTGATGGTGCAGGAGTTTCTATTTATGGTCTAGTATATCAATCTGTAGCTTTGTCTCAGGTTTTAATAAAACCAAGAGAAAAAGATTTAAATGTTTCTATAGTAGATGTGGGAGCTAATACTATCAATATTTCAATGATTAAAGGTAAGACATTAATGACTAATTATTCAATAAAAATAGGGGGGGAGATAATCACAAAAGATATTGCTATTTGTTTGAAAAAAGACATGAATCAATCCGAAAACTTAAAGAGAGCATATTCTTCAAAGCAAGAGATATCTAGAATTAATGAAGCTGAAACTTTTGAAGCTGATTATAATTATTTAGGTAACATAATGGAAGCTAGGATTGAAGAAATTTTATTATTAATATTGGAGAAACTTAAAGCTTCTGGATATTATGAAGAGCTATCATTAGTTATTTTAACAGGTGGTGGATTGAGTTATTTTAACAATATAGATGAATTTGGAAAAAGTATATTAAAGTTACCTGTAAGACTGGGATATCCAGAATTTATTGGTGCTTCTGAACTAGTATATTCTACGGCTGTAGGTGTTGTTATGGATGTAAATAACAATATAGACTCTAGCTTTACTAAAAATAATTTTTCTGATCTTGAAAAAAGTAAAAATAGTAATGCAATTGACATTAATAGAGACCAAAAGGAAAGTAAGACAAGCTTTGCAAATAAAATAAAAGAATTTTTTATAGATATATTCTAATTAGGAGGTATTATGGTGCTAGATTTTGATGTTGAAGTTCAACAATTTGCTCAGATAAAAGTAATTGGATGTGGTGGTGGTGGCAATAACGCTGTGAACAGGATGATACAAGCTGGATTAAAGAATGTTGAGTTTATTGCTGTTAATACAGATAAGCAAGCTTTGATGTTGTCACAGGCTTCTCAAAAAATCCAAATAGGAGATAAATTAACTAAAGGTTTAGGCGCTGGAGCAAATCCAGAAATTGGGCAAAAGGCTGCAGAAGAAAGTAAAGAAGAAATTACCCAGGCCATTAAAGGCGCAGATATGGTATTTATCACAGCTGGAATGGGAGGCGGAACAGGAACAGGAGCTGCTCCTATCGTTGCTGAAATAGCTAAAAGCATGGGAATCTTAACTGTTGGAGTTGTAACTAAGCCTTTTCCCTTCGAAGGAAAAAAGCGTATGCTTCAAGCAGAAATAGGGATTAAGAGCTTAAAAACTAAGGTTGACACCTTAGTAACTATACCAAATGAAAGATTACTTACAATGGTGGATAAAAAAACAACTTTAATAGAGTCTTTCAGGCATGCAGATGAGGTTTTAAGGCAAGGTGTTCAAGGTATATCGGATTTAATAACAACTCCTGGACTTATTAATTTGGATTTTGCTGATGTTAGTACAATAATGCTTAATAAAGGGCTAGCACATATGGGTATAGGTAAAGGTACTGGTGATAACAGAGCACAGGATGCAGCTAGACAAGCTATCTCAAGTCCCTTACTGGAGACTTCTATTATTGGAGCAACAGGGGTTCTGCTTAGTATAACTGGGGGAGCAGATTTAGGGCTTCTTGAGGTTAATGAAGCAGCCGAAATAGTTCAGCAAGCAGCAGATCCTGAAGCAAATATTATTTTTGGTGCAGTTATTGACGAAAGCCTTAAAGAAGAAATTAGAATAACAGTTATAGCAACAGGGTTCGAATATGATAATAAAAGCTTTGAAGAAATAAGCGATGTACTTAATAAAAATGGGATGAAGAACATTAAGGAAATAGCAGTAGATAAAGAGTTAAATGATATAAATTTAGAAATTCCAACATTTCTTAGAAGAACGCAGAAAAATAAAATATAAATAGTTATAAAAAAAAGGCTAGTGTTGACACTAGTCTTTTTTTTAGTTAAAATTGCAAAAAAAGATGGATGAAATTTATATTAGCCATTAGGAATTGACAAAATATTGTAATTTAATAATATATAATATCTATATAATTAATAAAATATAAAGGTGATGTGAATGATTGTTTATGTAGATAGTATAATTCTAGAAAATTTTGTTATTAACTCAGCCTTGCTAAATATTACTTTTAAAACTTTACGGCTGAAAGTTAAAGTATGGAAAATGATTTTAAGCAGTATGCTGGGAAGCATTTACGTTTTAACAATTTTTCTTGACTCTAGCTATATTTTCATTAGTATCTACATGAAATTATTTATTGCGTTACTTATGATTTTAATATTGATGGAAAGAAAAGAAATTAAAATTAAAATGTTAACAAAAACTTTAATTATTTTTTTAGGCTATTCAATATTATTAGCAGGAATTACTTATTATATGGGACTTAATGTAAATAATTTTACATTAAAGTATATATATCTTAGCATCTTAATTATATATTTAATGTTTAATACAATAATAAAATCATTAAGAGAAAAGAATTTATTAAATAAATATATTTATGATGTGGAGATACATGAAGGAGCTTCAAATATTAAAATAAAGGCCTTCTTAGATACAGGGAATGGTCTAAGAGAACCCATAACCAGACTACCAGTCATGTTACTTGATAAGGAGACCTCACAAATGTTTTTTATAGACTGTGATAGAGAATATTTGATACCTTATCGCATGATAAATGGGGAAAAAGGAATATTACATGGCTTTAAACCAGATTATATTAAAATCATTTGTGGCAATAAGGTAATGGAGGAAAAAGTAATAATAGCTTTTGGAGAAGATTATTTAAGTAAATCTAAAGAATATAGTGGGTTACTTTCACGGGGAATAATAGATTAAAAAGGGGGATTATACATGCTAAATCTTGAAATTATATTAAATAGAATGGTAACAAAATTAAAGATATTCTTCAGCGATATATATTATATAGGTGGGAATGATGCACTGCCTCCTCCATTATCTAAGGATGAGGAAATTAATCTAGTAGGCAAATTAGAAAATGGGGATGAGTCTATCAGGGCTACCTTGATTGAAAGAAATTTAAGACTGGTTGTTTACATAGCAAGAAAATTCGAAAATACCGGAGTAAATGTTGAAGATCTTATATCTGTAGGTACTATTGGATTGATTAAAGCCGTTAATACCTTTGATCCTCAAAAAAATATAAAATTAGCTACCTATGCTTCAAGATGTATAGAAAATGAAATCCTAATGTATTTGAGAAGAAATAGTAAAGTTAAGGCTGAAATCTCTTTTTATGAGCCTTTAAATATAGATTGGGATGGAAATGAATTGCTACTTTCAGATATTTTAGGTACAGATAATGATATCGTTTATAATATTATAGCTGATGAAGTAGACAAACAATTACTTCTTACAGCAATGGATAAGCTTTCCTTAAGGGAGAAAGAGATTGTGGAGCTTAGATTTGGTTTAGGCGGAAATAATGAAAGAACTCAGAAGGAAGTAGCTGATATGTTAGGTATATCTCAATCCTATATATCAAGATTAGAAAAAAGAATAATTAAAAGATTAAAAAAAGAGATAAGTAAGCTACTGTAATATAATGTAGCATGAACTTGGACACATTCTTCATAAAATACTTTTACCAAGCATAATATTTAATATTATGTTTTATAGGAGGATTTTATGGAAAGTGAAATGTTTTCTTTAAGTTCAATAAAGAGTATGGAAGTAATAGAATTGAATACTGGGGCAAAGCTTGGGTACATATTAGATTTCAAAATTGACTGCGAAGAAAATAAAGTTCAATCAATCTTACTCCCCTCTCTAAAGGTAGGTTGGTTTAGCAAGAAGGAATGCATAGAGATTCCATGGTCTAATATAGCTAAAATAGGAGTGGACGTTATTATTGTTAATTCCATTAATATAGCTAATAATATTGATGACTAGTTTAATATGTCAAAAATGTGTATAATGAAGTATCTTATATTATCAATATTATTAATGAAGTATTAACGAGGATGTGAATTTAATTGAAATGCCCTTATTGTGGCTTTGAAGAAAGTAAAGTTATCGATTCTAGATCTACAGAAGATGATTTATCTATACGAAGAAGAAGAGAATGCTTAAAGTGCAATAAAAGATATACAACCTATGAAAAGGTTGAAGATATACCTATTCTTGTTATCAAAAAGGATTTAAATAGGGAGTATTTTGATAAAAGTAAAATAATAAATGGTTTAATGAAGGCCTGCCAAAAAAGGCCAGTTTCAAGGATGCAAATTGAAGCTATTTCTGATGAAATCGAAAAGAAGATAAGCAATAGAATGCTTACTGAGATAAAATCAGATTATATAGGTGAAATGATTATGGAAAGTTTAAAGGAAGTAGATGAAGTATCTTATGTAAGATTTGCTTCCGTATATAGACAGTTCACAGATATAAATACTTTCATGGTGGAAATTAAAAAATTAATGAGCAATAAATGACAAAAGCCTTGAAAGGCTTTTTTTATTACACTAAGTGCGGAAAGCCCACCTCCTTTAGGCGTGGGATGGATAGCACAGGATAAAAATTATTTCTAATAAGTGTACAAATATATTAATAACATACATAACATGCTTGACATGCATGTATTAGGACATAATAAAACTATGGAAAATAAATATAGAAAAACACAAACAACTCTAAGTTTAATTAATTATAATTTTGTATTCTGTCCAAGATATAGAAGAAAAATATTTTTAATACCTAATGTTGGGGACAGGTTTAAATATATAGCTAAATCTATATGTGAGGATATAGATATCAAGATAATAGCTATGGAATGTGATAAGGATCATGTACATATGTTTTTAAACTGCCTTCCAATAATGAGTCCGGCGGACATAATGCAGAAAATCAAAGGGGTTTCTAGTAGGACTTTAAGGGATGAATTTGTGGCACTAAATAAGATGCCTAGTCTTTGGACTAGAAGTTTTTTTGTTTCTACTGCTGGGAATGTAAGTCACGAAACTGTAAAAAGATATGTTGAGCAGCAAAGAACAAGGTATTAAAGGAAGGTGGTGAATATTCATGGTTAAGGAATCCAAGCAAAGATTTGTATTAAATTTAAAGCTTGAGACTGAATTGTTTGAAGAAAATATATTAGATAAACGTTTTGAAATAGGTAGGAAAATATACAATGCAGTTTTAGGTAAGGCATCAAAAAGGTATTTTGAAATGACTAAAACTAACGCATGGAGAGATAATCAAGAGGAATTATCTAAAATATACAAATCGTTTAAAGGTGATAAAAAAGAGGTAAACAAATTCTGTAGACCCTATTATGAAGTTAGAAATAATATGCTTAAAGAATTTAGACTTAATGAATATTCACTGCATGAGGATGTAAAATCTATGCAACATATTTTTAAAGATAATATAGATGCTTTCGCTGCTCAAAAGATAGCAAGTAGAGTATGGACTGCACTAAAGGATAATTTGTTCGGAAGAGGTGAAGAAATACATTTCAAAGGTAGAAACAATCCATTAAAGTCATTGGAAGGTAAATCTAATGGAACAGGTATAGTATACAAAACAGATAAAAATATATTAGTCTGGAATGGTTTAAATATAGAAGTCCAAACTAATTTTAATGATTATAAAGTTGAAGCTTTAAGAAATAAGATATGTTTTTGCAGGGTTAAAAGAAAGTTTGTTCGGGGCAGATATAAATATATTCTTCAGTTAGTTTTAGAAGGGACTCCTCCAGTAAAAGTTAATATAAACACAGGTAATGTAGGTATCGATATTGGAACACAAACTATTGCGTATACTTCAGATTATGATATTAAATTATTAGAATTAGCACCAAGAGTACAAAGTATAGAAAATAAAAAACGTAAACTTCAAAGATATATGGACAGAAGCAAAAGAGAGATTAATCCACAAAACTTTAAGGTTGATGGTACAATTGAAAAAGGTGTTAGATTACAGTGGAATTATTCTAAGAAATATATTAAAGCTAAGAATGAATTAAAGGATTTATACAGAAAACAAGCTGATATAAGAGAACAAGACCATAATATAATGGCAAATGAGATATTAAAAAATAGTAATATTGTATATGTCGAAGAGATGAATTTTAAAGGATTGCAGAGAAGAGCAAAGAAAACAGAAACTAATGATAAAGGTAAATTTAAGAGGAAGAAAAGATTTGGTAAGTCATTGGCTAATAAAGCACCTAGTAAGTTTTTAACAATACTTCAAAACAAACTTAAAGCAAAAGGTGGAGTATATTTTGAAATTAACACAAGGGAAGTTAAGGCATCTCAATACAATCATTTGAACAAACAGTATAATAAGAAAAAACTAAGTCAAAGATGGAATTTATTTGACTATAAAGGTGAGGAAATCAAAGTTCAAAGAGATATTTATTCAGCTTATTTGATTAAAAACGTAAATATAGACTTAAAATCCGTAAATAACGAAAAGTGTAGTAATGACTTTGATAAGTTTCTGGAAATGCATAATAAAGAAATATTAAGGCTAGAAGTAATGAGCAATCTGAGTAGTATGGGAGTATAAAATTTAATAAACGTCTTGAAACGGGCGTTATACTATCGTTAATGGGTTGAATGCAATTCTTGGTAGTGAAATTCTTAGGGAATAGTAATTAGTGTTAATGTCATTCGTGATATTAAAGAAGTTATTTAGTACCTAAGAACCCCATGACTTTAGGCGTGGGAGTTTCAGACGCATCTTTAAGCTGAGCAATGTTAATTAAAGTTAACTTAAGCTTAATAGCAATTAGTTAGTGATAGAATATTTAGTAATAGGTGATAAAATGGATTTGATAACTATAGAAAAGAATAAATTCTTTATAGAAAAATATGGATACGTTAATATAGTATTTTCTACTGGGGAAAGTCGACTTGATTTTAATAAGAATAATGAAGTTGGTATGAGTAATATCCTTAAACTAAGAGAATGGTTTAATATTAGTGATATTGGTTATTTAAATCAGATTCATGGAGATAATATTCATGTTTATGATGGGGAAATTTCCGATGGGGATGGACTAATAACTACAAAGAGAAAAGTTGGTATAGGAATATTTACTGCAGATTGTGTTCCTATTTTATTATTTGATCCTGAAAAGGATGTAATTTGCAGTGTTCACAGTGGATGGAAGGGAACCTTTAATAAGATAGCTGCTAAAGCTGTGGAAAAAATGGTTTTAGAATTCGGGAGTTCCCCTCTTGATATTCAGGTAAGGATAGGACCCCATATAAGAGATTGTTGTTATCAAGTTAGTACTGAACTGATGGACCATTTTTTAGAGGATGACTTATATGATAGTTCTATAAGAGTAAAGGATAGGTTAAGCTTAGAAAACTGTATAATTGCTCAATTAAAATTCCAAAAGATAAAAAAAGAAAATATTAAAAGTTTAAATATGTGCACATATTGTGAGGATGAAATAAAACTTTATTCCTATCGAAAATCTACTTTGCGATATGGAAGGATGTTTTCGTTTATATATTTAACTTGAATTAGGGGGTGTATAAATTGGCTAAAGAAAAGATATTGGTTGTGGATGATGAAGAGCACATCCGAGAGCTTATAAAATTCAATTTAGAAAATAACGGGTTCAAGGTTCTTTGCGCTGAAGATGGCAAAGAAGCATTAAGGATAGCAAAGGAAGAGGTACCTCAATTGGTACTTTTAGATTTAATGTTACCGGAAATTGACGGTTATGACGTTTGCAAATTAATAAGAAGAGATAATAATATATCGAATATGCCGATTATTATGATTACTGCAAAAACTGATGAATTAGATAAGGTTTTAGGCTTAGAATTGGGAGCAGATGATTATATTACAAAACCTTTTTCCGTAAGAGAGTTGATTGCAAGAGTTAAAGCTGTACTCCGTAGGACCGCAGTAACAAAAATTGATATATCCTATAGCTTCGGTAATATTACAGTTGACTTCGATAAACATGAAGTTACGAATAATGGTAAAAAAATTGATTTAACCTTAAAGGAATTTGAATTACTTGAAATGCTAATTAAAAATAAAGGAAGGGTTATGACTAGAGACTTCTTGCTAGATAAAATATGGGGATATGAATATATCGGTGAAACTCGAACCGTTGATGTTCATATAAGGCACCTAAGACAAAAGATAGAAGAAGATGACAAAAATCCAGAATTTATAGAAACCATAAGAGGAATAGGCTATAGATTTTATAGTGGGGAATAATATGAAGAAAAAAATGATATTATTTATGATATTAATTTTAATTTTCAGTATGGCAGTTATTTCAACAATTTTTATAGTTCAAGTTAATCAACAATATGCAGAAAATCTTAAGGAAAATTTAAATATTAATAATAATATAATTATTAATTTGATAAAAGACCAAGATGCAGTAGATAGTGAGATATATTTAAATAATAATTATAAAAATTCTGCTATTCGCTTAACAGTAATTAACCCAAATGGGAGTGTACTCTATGATTCAATTAAGGATTTTGAAACAATGGACAATCATAATAATAGAGAAGAAATAATAGAAGCCAGAACAAAAGGCCAGGGTAGTAGTATAAGATTAAGCAAAACCTTAGATATAAAAATGCTCTACTTTGCTAAAGCTTATAAAGATGGGTATATAGTTAGAAGCAGCATTCCCTTAACAGTGATTTTTGGATTTGAAACAAATTTTATAAAGAATTATCTTTTAGGTGCTTTCATTGTATTTGCTATATCTTTACTTTTACTATCTAAGCTTACAAATTATATCGTAAATCCTATAAAAGATTTAGAGTATGTAACCTCAAGAGTCGCCAAAGGCGAATTAGATCAACGAGCTAAAATAACGTCAACGGACGAAATTGGACAGTTGGGTAAGACCTTTAATGATATGGCGAATAAACTTGAAGTTACATTAAATGATGCAATCGATAAGCAAACCAGACTAGAAGCAATATTAAAAAGTATGGATAGTGGTGTTATAGCTATAGACATAAACAAGAAAATAATTATGATTAACCCTTATGCTGAAAAAATATTTGGAATAAGAAAATCTGTTATTGGTAAAAGCTTACTGGAGGCTATAAGGAATTATGAACTTGAGGATATATTTGAAAGCAGTAATGATGAGTATAAAGAAATTAAGGTGTTTTGGCCTAAGGAAAAAGAGCTAAGAATAAAAATAGCAGAAATTATATACAATAATTGTCAAATAGGTTCAGTTGCTGTCCTTCAAGATATTACAGATATAAAAAAGCTGGAAAACATAAGATCTCAATTTGTAACCAATGTAACCCATGAACTTAAAACTCCTTTAACATCTATAATGGGTTTTGCTGAGACGCTTCGCTATGTGGATGATGCAGAGACAAAGGTAAAATTTCTTGATATTATAAATGAAGAATCTGAAAGACTAACTAGGCTAATAAATGATATATTGATACTTTCAGATATTGAAAATAACAAGGAAATATATATAGAAGATGTTGATGTAGAGGATATGACAAAAAGCATAGTTAATTTAATGAAGAACACAGCTGAAGTTAAAAATATAGAATTATTATTAAGCATAAAGGGCAATCCTATAATAAAAACTAGTAAAGATAGATTTAAACAAATGTTGATTAATCTAGTAGATAATGCAATAAAGTATACAGAAAAAGGATCCGTTGAAATTGATGTTTGTGAAATCGATAATAAATGCCTCATCCAAGTTAAGGACTCAGGTTTGGGCATTGCAAAGGATCAGCTGCCTAGACTTTTCGAGAGATTTTATAGGGTTGACAAGGCCAGATCTAGGTCACAAGGGGGCACAGGGTTAGGTCTAGCAATTGTAAAGCATATAGTCATGAGCTTGAATGGCACAATTGAGGTTGAAAGCACTTTAGGTATTGGAAGCACTTTTAAGATAACTATCCCTATGTAAAGTATTATTAACATTAGTATAATAGTGCGTTAACTTTGGTTTGGTATTATGAATATGTTGATAGATAAAGCATATTTATAGGAGGGTTAAAAATGAAAACAAAAAAAATGACATTAATAGCAACCTCAATAGCAATGATGGTTGTAACAGGATTATTTAGTGGGTGTGCCGCAAAAGCTACACCTACTCCAGTAGTAAAAGCGGTAACATATTCAGGAACAATTACAGCAGTAGGTTCTTCTGCACTTCAACCTTTAGTTGCTAATGCGTCTGCAGCCTTTACAGTGGCAAATCCAGATGCAACAGTTAACGTACAAGCAGGCGGTAGTGGAGTAGGCTTAACTCAAATAGCAGCTGGTAGCGTAGATATAGGTAACTCTGATCTAGTTGCAGCTGACAAGTTAACTGCTGATCAAGCAAGTGGTTTAGTTGATCATACTGTATGCGTAGTTGGATTTGCAGCGATAGTTAATAGTAAGGTAACTGTTACAGATTTGAAAAAAGCTGATTTAATAGGAATTTTTACAGGGAAGATTAAAAACTGGAAAGAAGTTGGAGGAGCTGATCTTAAGATTACTATAGTTAATAGACCTGCATCTTCCGGTACCAGAGCTAATTTTAAAAAGTATGCTCTAGACGGGAATGAAGAGGTTCAAGGAGTTGCTTTAACAGAAGATGCTAGTGGAACTGTTAAAAAGACTGTTGAAACTACTGATGGTGCTATAGGATATTTAGCTTCCTCATATACTTATGATGCAGCTAATACAACTGGAATTAAAGTTCTGACCTTAGACGGAGTTGAAATGACACCTGCAAATATCGAATCAGGTAAATATAATGTATGGTCTAATGAGCATATGTATACAAAGGGTGAGGCTACAGGATTAACAAAAGCATTCTTAGATTATATGGGAAGTCCTGAAGTTGTAAAAATGATCACTGCTGGAGGATATATTCCTACTGGTGATATGAAAGTTAAAAGATAGTTTAAGATAAATTCCACAAGTGGCTTGTTGCTCCTTGCAGCAAGCCACTATTTATGTTTACATATCTAGTTCAAATTTAAATATTTCATTATTTACTGGAGTGGTTAAGATGAATGGTAAGAAAATCTATTCTAAATTAAGAGATGAATATATTGGCAAGTTTTTTGCTATTTTTTGTGGGTTAATAATTGTAGTTCTAACAGTAACAATTATCACATTTCTGACTTATAAAGGGATATCCACCTTTACTAATCATGATTTCCCCTTAGTAAAATATTTGACCTCTACTCTATGGAGACCAGATAGAGATATTCAAAACGGCGGACCTGAATTTGGAATATTAATTTTTATTTTAGGCTCAACTTTTGTATCTTTACTTGCAGTAGCAATAAGTGCTCCCATAGGTGTAGCCCTTGCAATTTTTATGAATTATATTTCTCCAAAGCTAGGTACAAAAATAATGCAACCAGCTATGGAACTTTTTGTGGGTATTCCTTCAGTGGTTTATGGCTTTGTAGGAATAGTAATTTTAGTTCCTTTCATAAAAAAATGCTTTGGAGGATTGGGTTTTAGTCTACTTGCTGGTATAATAGTACTAAGTATTATGATATTACCTACAATAGCAAGTATTTCCTCTGATGCTGTAAAAACTATACCAAAGGACTATTTAGAAGCCTCATATGGTTTAGGTGCAACTAGGTGGCAAACTATAATTAAAGTTATAATACCTGCTGCAAAAAACGGGATTTTCACTGGAATAGTTTTAGGCTTGGCAAGAGCCTTTGGTGAAGCGTTAGCTGTACAGATGGTTATAGGTAATGCTATAAATTTACCAAGCACACTATTGAATCCTACTTCAACAATTACAAGTATATTAGCCATGGATATGGCTAATACAACCACGGGCTCTTCCTGGAATAATGCCTTATGGTCCATGGCACTATTCTTACTTATAATTTCCTTTATTTTCATATTAATTATAAAGTTTATTGAGAAAAGAGGAGAAAACCGATGAAAGCAAAGTTTATTGATAAAATTGCCACAATAATTCTATATATTATAGCTTTTTTAATAGTAGCATTATTAGTTAGTTTTATTTTATATATTATTTATCAAGGGAGATCCTCCTTAAATCTTAATTTCCTATTTGGTAAAAACAAATTTAATCAAGCAGGTGGGGGCATAGGTCCTCAACTATTTAATTCTTTTTATTTACTGATTATTTCATTAATTATTGCAGTTCCAATAGGTGTGGGTGCAGGAATATATTTAGCAGAATATGCTAAGGAAGGACTTCTGCTAAACATTATTAGATTGTGCATAGAGACCATGGCCTCACTACCTTCTATTGTAGTTGGTTTATTCGGTATGCTTGTTTTTGTTCAGTTTACTCATTGGGGCTATACTATAATATCTGGAGCACTTGCTATAACTATTATTAATTTACCGGCTATGACTAGAGTATCTGAAAATGCTGTGAGGGTAGCGTCGCAAGGAGTTAAGGAAGCAAGTCTAGCACTTGGTGCAACTAGGTTTCAAACTATAAGAAAAGTTGTGTTACCCTCTGCAATCCCTCAAATATTGACAGGGGTAATATTAGCGGCAGGTAGGATTTTTGGTGAAGCTGCAGCTTTACTTTATACAGCAGGTATGAGTGCAGGTAGCATGAATTTTCACCATATAAGTCTTATTGATAAAGCGTCTCCCTTTAGTTTATTTAGATCCGCAGAAACCCTATCTATATACATATGGCAATTGAATTCAGAAGGTACTGTTCCAGATGCTGGGAAAATTGCAGCTGGTGCTTCTGCGGTACTCATAATAATGGTATTAATCTTCAATTTTGGTGCTAGATTTATTGGAAAGAAAATATATGAATCTTATACAGGTTCGAAATAGTGGAGGTATAAAATGGGCATAATGGAAACTAAAAATTTAAACCTTTTTTATGGTACATCCCAAGCATTAATAAATATCAACTTAGATGTACCTAAAAATGCTGTTACTGCTTTAATCGGACCATCTGGATGTGGTAAATCCACTTTTTTAAGAACTTTAAATAGAATGAATGATTTAATAGATAGTGTTAAAATAGAAGGAGAGGTTCTTTTTGAGAATATTGATATATATAAGGATTACGATGTAATCAAACTTCGAAAAAGAGTAGGTATGGTCTTTCAAAAGCCTAATCCTTTTCCTATGTCAATATATGATAATATTGCTTATGGACCAAGGATACATGGTACAAAAAACAAAGCAAAATTAGATGAAATAGTGGAAAAAAGTCTTAAGGAAGCAGTATTATGGGAGGAAGTTAAGGATAGACTTAAAAAAAGCGCTATGGGTTTATCAGGAGGACAGCAACAAAGATTGTGTATAGCCAGAGTTCTAGCTGTTGAACCAGAGGTACTACTCATGGATGAGCCGACCTCAGCTCTAGACCCCATTTCAACTCTAAAAATTGAAGAATTAATGGATATACTAAAGAAAAAGTATACTGTAATAATAGTAACGCATAATATGCAACAAGCTGGAAGAATTTCTGATTTTACAGCATTTTTCTTAAACGGGGAAGTGGTTGAACGTAATAAAACTGAAGATATATTTTATAAACCCAGGGATAAAAGAACAGAAGACTATATAACAGGAAGGTTTGGCTAAAACTGATCAACCTCAGTAAACTGAGGTACTCGGTTAATAATAGGAGGTGAGTTTATGACTAGAACATCTTTTGATACACATCTTCAAGGTCTACATAATGATATATTGAGGATGGGAAGCATTGTAGAAAAACAAATATATGAATGTATTGAAGCCTTAGTAAACCAAGACGGAGATTTAGCGGAAAAAATAATTGAAAATGATACTATTGTAGATAATCTAGAAAAAGAAATTGAAGATGCTTGTATTAAACTAATTGCTATGGAACAACCCTTAGCTATCGATTTAAGGACAATATTTACAGCAACTAAAATTGTAACAGATTTGGAAAGAATGGCAGACCATGCAGTTGATATTGCAAAAATCACTTTAAGATTAAAAAATGAAAAGTATATAAAACAGCTTGTAGATATTCCTAAGATGGGAGAAATCGTAAAGCTTATGATTAAAGAATCCTTAGATGCTTATGTGGAAGGAAATGTAGATAAAGCCTATGCGACTTGTAAGCTAGATGATCAGATTGATACAATATATAAGGACGTTTTTAAAGAGTTAATTATGCTTATGACGGAAGATAGTAGTCTAATACCTCAAGCTACTCAGTTTTTATTTGTATGTAAGTTTTTAGAAAGGGTAGCAGATCACACGACAAATATTTGTGAGTGGACGATATATTTAGTAACAGGAGAACAAACTGATTTAAATGATTAATATATGTTTGTTTAGGGACACGCCAGCCTAAGAAGTGTGTCCCTTTTCTTTTGCTAATTATTATATATAAAGTTGATATTATCGATAACCTTATCTCAGCAGGTGTGATGATAATATCTGCTACTTTCCAAAGTGGAGATCATATCTTTAGTTAATTTTTGTTCACTAGGCAGGTATGTCCCTGGAATTGACAATGATCTTTTTTCGGAACTAACGTTAATTCCTCATTCCTCATATTAGTCATGCTCCTTAACCTGCCATGTGTGTCCCTTTTTTGAACATTTACTTGCAGATACTGATGAGTCCCCTTATAATATCATTGACTATAAATATTAAATACTATAATATTCTTATAGTGAGTTATTGATATGGAGGAAAATATGATAAATGAGATAATTGAAATAGCTCTCGGTAGTATAGCAGAAGAAATGGAACTTAACGTTGGAGATAAGCTTATTAGTATTAATGGAAGTATCATATCTGATATTATAGATTATAAATATTTAATATATGATGAATGCTTAACCTTAGAAATTGAAAAGCCTAATGGAGAAATCTGGTCACTGGAAATTGAGAAGGATTATAATGAAGATATTGGTATAATATTTAAGAACAGCTTAATGGATAAGGCTAGGAGCTGCAACAATAGATGTATTTTTTGTTTTGTGGATCAGCTTCCTAAGGGACTTCGAGAGACATTATATTTTAAAGATGATGATTCTAGGCTATCTTTTCTACAGGGTAATTTTGTTACCTTGACCAATATGAAAAAAGAAGATATAGATAGAATAATAAAATATAAAATAAGCCCAATAAATGTTTCCATACATACTACAAATCCTGATTTAAGGATTAAAATGCTAGGCAACCCTAAGGCTGGGGATATACTAAATACGATTAAGAAGTTGACGGAAGGTGGCATAAAAATAAATTGTCAAATAGTGTCTTGTCCTGAAATTAATAATGGGGTTGCACTAATTAATACAATAGAAGATTTATATAAATTTTACCCATCAATCAAAAATGTTGCTGTAGTTCCCGTAGGATTGACGAGCTTTAGAACTAATTTATTTAATTTAACGGGCTATGACATGGAAACGGCAAAAGAGGAGCTGCTTCAAGTTAGAATCTTACAAAACAAATACATACTAGAATCTAAGGAGCCCTTTGTAAGGCTTTCTGATGAATTTTATGTATTAGCTAAAGAAGATGTACCAAAGGCATCCTTTTATAAGGATTTTGAGCAACTAGAGGATGGAATTGGCATGATCAGGATGCTCAGACAAAATGTTAAGAGCTCCATCAATAAATTGAATTTAAATTCTAGTGGAAGCTTCCTTTTTGTAACAGGAAAATCTGCTTATGAAGAACTAATTAATGTTTCAAAAGCTATTTCTACTAAAAACAAAGAAATTAATATAAAGGTATTATTAGTTAATAATTATTTTTTTGGAGAATCAATTACTGTTGCTGGATTAATTACAGGAAGTGATATATTAAAAGCATTGGGCAAGGATATACCTTACCAGCATATTATTATTCCAGAGAATATGCTTAAATATAGTGAAAGAATTTTTTTGGATGACATGTCCATAGATGAGGTAAGTAAGATTTTAGGCAAAGATATACTAATATGTAACTATACTGGGAAAGATCTCATTGATCTAATAAACAAAAATTGTAAGGAGGTACATTGATGTCAAAACCAATAGTAGCTATTGTGGGAAGACCAAATGTTGGCAAATCAACTTTATTTAATAAATTGGCTGGAAAGAGAATAGCCATTGTGGAGGATACTCCAGGAGTAACTAGAGATAGAATCTATGCAGAAGCAGAATGGTTAAATTATAACTTTACCATTATCGATACGGGCGGAATAGAGCCTGAAAGTGAGGATATAATATTTTCACAAATGCGAAGACAAGCTAAAATAGCCATTGAAACTGCTAACGTAATTATATTTTTAGTTGATGGGAAAGAAGGCTTAACACCAGCTGATGAGGAAGTAGCTGATATGCTAAGAAAATCTAAAAAGCCTATCGTTTTAGCTGTTAATAAAATAGATTCAAAAAAGTATGAAGAGGGTTCTTTTGAATTCTATAATCTTGGTATAGGAGATCCAATAACTATCTCTTCAACTCAAGCACTTGGACTTGGTGAATTATTAGATAAAGTTGTTGAGAATTTCCAAGAATTTTATGATGAACATAAAGAGGATGAAGATAAAATAAAAATTGCTTTTATAGGGAAGCCTAATGTTGGAAAGTCTTCGTTAATTAATGATTTGCTTGGGGAAGAAAGAACAATAGTAACCAATATACCAGGTACAACAAGAGACTCTATCGATAGTGAAATCAAAATTGGAGAGGATACCTTTATTTTAATTGATACTGCAGGCCTTAGAAGAAAAAGTAGAATTAAGGAAGAAATAGAACATTATAGTGTAATCCGTACACTCGCAGCAATAGAAAGAGCAGATATATGTGTACTTATGATCGATGCAATCGACGGTATTTCAGATCAAGATGAAAAAATAATAGGCTTTGCCCATGAACAAAAAAAGGCTATCATGATCATAGTAAACAAATGGGATCTAATAGAAAAAGAAACTAATACAATGATTTTATACAAGAAAAATCTTCAAAATGGTTTGTCCTTCATTCCTTATGCTCCATATTTATTTATTTCTGCTTTAACAGGTCAAAGAGTCAACAAGGTACTGGAAATGGCTAAGGAATGCTTTGTAAATTACTCAAAAAGAATATCTACTGGTATCTTGAATGATGTAATCAGTAAAGCTGTTTTGATAAAGGAACCTCCAACAGTTGGTATTAAAAGATTAAGGCTTTATTATGCAACTCAAGTTGATATAAAACCACCAACCTTCATATTCTTTGTAAATGATGAATCAGCTCTTCATTTCTCTTACGGGAGATATTTGGAAAATCAGTTAAGAGAGAGCTTTGATTTCTCAGGTACTGGAGTAAGAATAATATATAGAGAAAGGAAGGAATAGAATGGATAAGATTGGGATTATAGGCGGAGGTAGTTTTGGAACTGCCATTTCTATATTACTTGCTAAAAAGGGTTATGATATAAATATATATGATAAGAATTTAGAGGTTATTAAAGATATAAATAATAATAGAGTTAATAGTAGATATCTTCCAACGATTAATATACCATCTCAAGTTATAGGAAAATTTTCTCAAGAAGAAACAATTAAGGATTGCAAATATATTGTTTTAGCTGTTCCATCTCAGGTGGTAAGGTATGTTGCTAAATCTCTTAAAGGCTATGTAAATAAAGATATCATTTTAATTAGTATAGCAAAAGGCATAGAAGAAAATAGTTTTAAAAGACTTTCTGTTGTAATTGAGGAAGAGCTGCCAGGTATTAACCCAGTAATTTTATCCGGACCTAGCCATGCTGAAGAAGTAGCCATCGATATTCCAACTGCTGTGGTAGTTAGTTCTCTAGATATGAATAAGGCAAAGCTTGTTCAAGATTTATTTATGACTAGTAAATTTAGAGTGTACACTAATCCGGATATTATTGGTATAGAAATTGGAGGAGCTGTAAAAAATATTATAGCATTAGCAGCTGGTATTTCAGATGGAATAGGCTATGGTGATAATTCTAAAGCTGCTCTTCTTACAAGAGGAATGAACGAAATTACAAGGATTGGTATAAAACTTGGAGGCTTAAAGGAAACCTTTGCAGGATTAACTGGAATGGGAGATCTAATTGTTACCTGCACAAGTATCCATAGTAGAAATAGAAGGGCAGGGATGCTCATAGGCCAAGGAGCAAAAACCGACGAGGCAATAAGTAAAGTAGGAATGATAGTTGAAGGAATAAGTGCCTGCAAAGCGTTTTATCATCTAAAGGAACAAATGTCTGTTTATATGCCAATTACTGATACCTTATATAAGATATTATTTGAAAATTTGAAAGCAACTGAAGCTGTAGATGAGTTAATGTTAAAAGATAAGAAGAACGAAAATTAATTACAGTAATAATTATAAATATTCTCCAATATACTATATTATAATATGATAATCGGGAGGATATGTCTTGGAAGAATATGACATATATAATGATATAGCTGAAAGAACACAAGGGGATATATATGTAGGTGTAGTAGGACCAGTTAGAACCGGAAAATCAACTTTCATTAAGAGGTTCATGGATTTAATGGTTATACCAAATATAGAAAATGCCTACAAAAAACAAAGAGCTAAAGATGAACTCCCTCAAAGTGGTTCAGGGAAATCAATTCACACAATGGAACCTAAATTTGTACCAAATGAAGCTGTAGAAATTAAGCTTGGTGAAGGCACGAAATTCAAGGTAAGAATGGTAGATTGTGTAGGTTACATTGTAAAAGGTGCCATCGGCTACAATGAAGGGGATACACCTAAGATGGTTACAACTCCATGGTACGATCACGAAATTCCGTTTGAAGAAGCTGCAGAATTAGGGACAAAAAAAGTAATTAATGAACATTCAACAATTGGCCTTTTAGTTACAACTGATGGATCAATAACTGACATAAGTAGAGAAGAATATATAGAAGCTGAAGAAAGGGTAGTCAATGAGTTAAAATCTATAAATAAGCCCTTTATCATGGTACTTAATTCAACTAATATTTATGATCCTAAGACAGTAGCTTTAAGAAAAGAATTGGAAGATAAATATGATGTGCCAGTACAAGCAATGGATGTTATAAATATGAAGGAAGCTGATATCAGTAATGTTTTTTCTAGGGTACTTAAGGAATTCCCTATCAAAGAAATAAATATTAATATGCCAACATGGATAGAAAAGTTGGATGGTAAGCATTGGCTTAAGATTAACTTCATAAACATCGTAAAAGATTTATGCGTAAATATTTTCAAAGTAAGAGACATAAAAAAGGCATTAGATTTCCAAGGGGATGTTGACTTTTTAGGATATTCTGATCTTAAAGAATTGAATATGGGGGAAGGTACTGCACAAATTGATTTAGGGCCAAAGCCAGAACTATTTTATAGAGTTCTCAGTGAGGTATGTGGCTATGAGATTGATGGAGAAAATACTCTTCTTAATACTATGGAAAACCTATCAATTGCTAAAAAAGACTATGATAAGGTGTCCAATGCATTAAGGGAGGTAAGAGAAACAGGTTATGGACTTGTTGCCCCAGAATTATCTGAGATGATCTTAGAAGAACCGGAAATAATAAAACAAGGTAATAGATATGGGGTTAAGCTTAAGGCGAGTGCACCATCCTTGCATTTTATAAAAGCCGATATTGAAACAGAAGTTTCACCAATTATGGGTACAGAAAAACAAAGTGAAGAGCTTGTAAAATCTCTGCTAGAGCAATTTGAAAGTGACCCTTCAAAGATCTGGCAAAGTGATATGTTTGGTAAATCCTTAGAGGTGTTAGTTAAAGAAGGCCTCCAAAATAAATTATATAGAATGCCGGAGGATGTACAGGTTAAATTGCAAAGAACTTTGCAAAAAATTATAAATGAAGGAAATGGCGGATTAATCTGTATAATTTTATAATTTCAAAATCTTTGGATTTAAATTAATTTTAATTAATTTAGTTCAAAGATTTTTTATTGCTTTTTAGGCATTATATGCTATACTTACTAAGCGGGACTGCTGCATATGGGAGTAGTCTTTTGTTATTCTTAAAATAACAGGCAATAAGCTTGTCTTTTTTGCTATTATTTTATTTTCCTTGTATTTCTAGTTACATTTTATGTATAATTAATTATACATAATTCTCATTAATTATAATTGATGAGAATAGTCTAATATGAAAGTCTTGGAGGCTGGTATAGTTGATTAAAAGTATGACTGGATTTGGACGAGGGAGTATAGATAATGATGAAAGAGGATATGTAATCGAAATAAAAAGTGTAAATCATCGTTATTTGGACCTGAATTTAAAGTTACCAAGAAATATAATTTCCTTAGAAGATCGTGTTAGAAAGTATCTACAACAATATTTAACTCGTGGAAAGGTAGATGTTTTTATTACACAAAATATATTTAAGCAAGAAGGTGCACAAGCATATTTAAATACACAACTAGTTGATTCATATTTTAAGTGCTTACAAGGTATAAAAGAAAGATATAACGTTATAGATGATATTTCTGTAGCAATTTTGGCAAGAATGCCAGATGCTATCTATACTAATCATAATGAAGAAGATTTAGAAGAAATTTGGAGTCTTATATCAATGGCGTTAAAGAAGGCAGTTGATAATCTTATTATGATGAGACAAAATGAGGGCACTAAATTATTTGAAACAATATTAGAAAAATGTGCTATTATTATCAATTCATTAGACGGAATAAAAGAAAGAGCACCTTTAGTAACAAAGGATTATAGTAATAAGCTTAGGGAAAGAATAAGTGAATTATCAATAGGCGTACCTATTGATGAAAACCGGATTTCTTTAGAGATTTCTCTCTATGCAGATAAATCTAGCATAGATGAAGAAATAGTAAGACTTAATAGTCATATAATACAGCTCCGGGATACTTTAAAACAAGAGGACAGTGTTGGACGAAAATTAGATTTTATTGTCCAGGAGATGAACAGAGAAGCTAATACTATAGGATCTAAAGCGGGTGATTTAACTTTGGTTAATTTAGTTTTAGTTATTAAAAATGAGATCGAAAAGATTAGAGAACAGGTACAAAATATAGAATAAATTGGAGGTAAACAATGGTAATAAAATTGATTAATATAGGTTTTGGGAATATTGTATCAGCTAATAGGTTAGTGGCAATAGTTAGTCCTGAATCGGCACCTATAAAAAGAATAATTCAAGAAGCTAGGGATAGAGGAATGCTTATAGATGCAACCTATGGTAGAAGAACTAGAGCAGTTATAATTACGGATAGTGATCATGTAATATTGTCCGCGGTTCAACCAGAAACTGTAGCCCACAGATTATCATCTAAAGAGGAAGAATCTTTAGATGAGGTCGATGAATAATGAAGGAAAAAGGACTCTTAATTGTAATTTCAGGACCATCTGGTGCTGGAAAAGGTACAATATGTAAAGAACTTATGAAGAAAGGTAATTTTTGGGTTTCTGTTTCTGCTACCACTAGAGTTCCTAGGGATGGAGAAACAGAAGGAAACAGTTATTATTTTCTAACTAAATGTTGCTTTCAAAACCAAATAAGCTCTGGAGATTTTCTGGAATATGCTTTAGTTTATGGTAATTATTATGGAACACCTAAATCTAAGGTGTTGGAAAAGTTAGAAGAAGGTATAGATGTTATTTTAGAAATAGATATTCAAGGTGCTTTAAAAGTTAAAGATACATATCCAGAGGGAATTTTTATATTTATTTTACCACCTTCAATGGAAGAATTGAAAAACAGAATAATAAAAAGAGGTAGTGAAACACCAGAATCTTTAATAACTAGATTTCATTCTGCATATAAAGAAATTAATTATATCTCTAAATACAATTATGCAGTGATAAATGATACAGTAGAACTAGCAACAGAAAAAGTGAAAAGTATAATGGTTGCTGAAAAGTGTAGAGTTGATAGAAGAGAATCAAAATTTTTAGAAATGAAGGAGGAACTTATATGAAAAGTTCAATGATTAATCCATCCATAGTAGAATTATTAGAAAAGGTGGAAAATAAATATACCTTAGTTACTATTGCGTCTAAAAGAGCAAGACAACTAATTAATGGTGAAAAGCCAATAGTACCTACAACGGTTGTAAAGCCAGTAACTATTGCTTGCAATGAGATAAACAGTGGACTATTAACCTATGAAACAGTGACTGAAGGAACAAAATAATGCCAATGGGTAAAAACATAGTTATAGGGGTTACAGGAGGAATAGCAGTATATAAGGCTCTTGATTTAATAAGTAAATTTAAAAAAGAGGACTTTGAAGTAAATGTTATAATGACAAAAGCTGCTTGTGAATTTGTAAATCCTATAACCTTTCAAAGCATTTCTCAGAATTTAGTAGCTGTAGAAATGTTTGAAGAACCAGTATCCTATGAGATAAGACATATATCACTGGCGAAAAAGGCAGATTTGTTTATCGTTGTGCCTGCCACCGCTAATTTTATTGGAAAACTTGCAAATGGTATCGCTGATGATTTATTGACTACTACCATTATGGCTACAAGGGCTAAAGTAGTTATAGCACCAGCTATGAATACAAATATGTATACTAATCCCATTGTTCAAGAAAATATAGAAAAGCTTAAAGCACTGGGATATATGTTTGTTGCGCCTGAAGAAGGTAGACTAGCTTGTGGCGATGTTGGAATAGGTAAACTGGCGAGTATTGATACTATTTTTCAATATGCTTTAAGTAGTATGTGTGATAAAAAAGATTTATGTGGCAAAAAAGTACTTGTAACCGCAGGTCCCACCATTGCTTCAATAGATCCAGTAAGATACATAACAAACAGATCTAGCGGTAAAATGGGCTATGCAATAGCTAAGGAAGCAAGAGATAGAGGTGCAAAGGTAACATTAATCTCAGGACCTACTAGTCTGGAAGATCCCTTTGATATTGAAGTAGTTCATATTAAAACAAATGATGAAATGTTAAAAGCTATATTAGATATATATGATAAAATGGACATAGTTATAAAAGCTGCTGCTGTAGCAGATTTTAGAATTAAAGAATATAACACCCAAAAAATAAAAAAATCGAAAGAACCTGTAAGCTTAGATTTTGTTTTAGATACTGATATATTAAAGCTACTCGGTGAAAAAAAAGGAAAGCAAATACTCATAGGCTTTGCCGCTGAGAGTGAAAATTTGCTTCAAAACGCCAAAATAAAATTAAAGTCAAAAAACTTAGATTATATAGTTGCTAATAATATCACTTTTTCAGATAGTGGCTTTGATTCTGAAGATAATAAAGTAACAATTATCGACAAGGATGAGGTAATAACAAAACTTGATAAGATGTCAAAGAAGGATGTTTCTGAGAAACTATTTGATATAATAGCCACTAGGTTATAAATAACTAGTCTTGTAACAACAAAAGCGCTTATGCGCTTTTGTTGTTAATAAAGCTTGTAAGGAGGTAAGGATGTATAAATATGCGAAGGTCATAATTAATAGTGAAACATCAGTTTTGGATAAACCTTTTACTTATAGTATTCCCACTGAACTTTCAGAAGCTATATTATTAGGTCATAGAGTTTATATCCCCTTTGGACTCGGAAACAAAAAAATTCAAGGCTTCATTTTTGATTTTACTGATGTGGTTGATGAAAAAATTAATTATAAAGCAATATTGAGTATTTGTGATGAGCTACCTCTCCTTACTAAAAAGGATATTATATTAGTTAAGGAAATGCGTAGGAGATATTTATGTTCATATATAGATGGGATTAAGGCAATAATCCCCACTGGTATAACTAGAGGTGTAAAAAGGAAAATAAACGAATGCTTAATTGTAAAAAATCCGTTAAGCGGAAAATTTATAAATGAAAAATATGAGACAATTATGAATCTAATTAAAAATTGTAATGGAGCATATACTAAAGCTGAATTAGTTAATAACAATAATATTTCAAGGTCTTCTATTGAGACCTTAATAAAACATGATTTTCTTGAATTGACTAAGGTTATGGAAGACAGGTTCGATAAAAGGATTTATCCTAACTTCTCCTCCTTCAAATTAAATGAAGAACAACAAATCGCATATGATAAAATCATGAATTCTAATAAAACTAAATTTCTAATCTACGGTGTTACTGGAAGTGGCAAGACAGAAGTATATATGAAAATATTAAATTATTATATCAATATAAACAAGGAAATAATAATTTTAGTACCTGAAATATCCCTTACACCCCAAATGGTTGAAAGATTTAAAGGTAGATTTGGAAATGACATAGCTGTTTTCCATAGTAGATTAAGCGAAGGGGAAAGATTCGACGAATGGCTGAGGATTAAGGAAAAAAGAGTTAAAATAGCAATTGGAGCTAGGTCAGCAGTTTTTTTGCCTTTTGAAAATCTTGGAGCTATAATAATTGACGAAGAACATGAAACCAGCTATAAATCAGAAAATGATCCTAAATACAATGCCAAGGAAATTGCAGAAATAAGATGTGAATTAACTGGTGCAAAACTGGTACTTGGAACAGCAACCCCTTCAGTGGATACATATTACAAGGCCTTATCTGGAGAAATTGAATTAATAAATATAAGAAATAGAGTTAATAACATAAAAATGCCTACTATTGAAGTTGTTGATATGAGGGAAGAATTAGCTAATAATAATAGATCCGTTATAAGTGACAACCTTAAATGTTCTATTCTTAAAGCACTAGAAAATAAAGAACAAGTTATTTTATTTTTAAACAGAAGAGGACATTCCACCTTTGTTTCCTGTAGAAAATGCGGTTATGTTTTTAAGTGTGATGCTTGCGATGTATCATTGACTTACCACAAAGAAGAAAACAATTTAGCATGTCACTATTGTGGTAATAAATTTAAGATACAAGATACCTGTCCTAAATGTGGCAGTAAATATGTGAAGTATTTTGGAATAGGAACAGAAAAACTTGAACATGAAATTAAGATGATCTTTCCTTTAGCAAAAGTGATTAGAATGGATTTAGATACCACCAGAGAAAAAAATTCACATGAGAAAATCTATAATGAATTTAAAAATCATGAAGCTGATATTTTAATTGGGACACAAATGATAGCTAAAGGATTAGATTTCCCCAATGTAACCTTGGTTGGAGTAATAGCCGCCGATCTCACCTTGAACTTACCAGATTTTAGAGCTTCGGAAAGGAATTTTCAGCTTCTAACTCAGGTAACAGGTAGATCAGGACGAGGCCTTAAAGAAGGGAAGGTCATTATTCAGACCTATAATCCAGAGCATTATAGTATTACCGATATAAATAAGTTTGAAGACTTTTATTCCAAGGAAATTGAGATTAGAAAGGCTCTAGATTACCCACCTTTTACTGATGTTTTATATATACAGTTTATCGGCGTGAATGAAAAGGAAATTACTCGAGCAGCTAATTTAGCAGCAATAAAAATTAAGGATTTACTAATTAATACGGAAATTCAACTATTTGGTCCTACTCCATGCGAAATGTATAAAATTAAAGAAATGTATAGATATAAAATTTTTATTCGAGGTATAATACAATATGAATTATCAGCTAATATCAAGAAAGCTATTTATGCTATAATAAAGAAAGAGTTTAATAATATTAGGATAAGCATTGATAGAAATCCTATAAATATAATTTAATGTAATTAATCCAGGAGGTAGAATCATGGCATTAAGAAATATACGAAAATATGGTGATCCAATTCTCAGGAAAAAATGCAAAAAGGTAGAAATAATAAATGATAAGACTAGAATTTTAATAAAGGACATGCTACAAACTATGCATAATGCTGATGGTGTTGGGCTTGCAGCTCCTCAAGTCGGTATATTAAAGAGAATCATAGTTGTAGATATTGGAGAAGGTCCAATTATCATAATCAATCCCGAAATAACAGAACATAGTGGTTCTTTTATTGATTCAGAAGGCTGCTTAAGTGTACCAGAGGAACAAGGAAATGTTGAAAGACCTATGAATGTTACTGTGAAGGGTTTAAATGAGTTTGGTGAAGCTATAACGATAAAAGGAGAAGACCTTTTATCAAGAGTATTATGTCACGAAATAGATCATCTAGATGGAATTTTATTTATTGATAAAGTGATAGCTGAGGAAGAAATATGAAGATAGTATTTATGGGTACTCCAGAGTTTGCATGTCCCACTTTGGAGGCCTTAATAATAGAGCACCAAGTTCTATCTGTTTTTACACAGCCCGATCGGCCAAAGGGAAGAGGTAAAAAGCTTTCTATATCTAAAGTAAAAGAGTTAGCTTTGAAATATAACATTCCAGTATTTCAACCCGAGAAAATTAAGAATGACGATAAAATGATAGAGGAAATCAGAAAACTTGAGCCTGATTTTATAGTTGTAGTGGCCTTTGGGCAAATACTTCCCAAAACTGTACTAGATATACCTAAATATGGTTGTATCAATTTGCATGCCTCTCTCCTTCCTAAATATAGGGGAGCTGCTCCTATAAATTGGTCAATAATCAATGGGGAAACTATAAGTGGTAATACAACTATGCTTATGGACGTGGGCCTTGATACAGGTGATATATTATTACAAAGCAGCTTTGAAATAACAAAAGATATGACCTATAAAGCCTTGCATGATATTTTAATGATGGATGGACCAGAGATCATGTTAAAAACTATTCAAGCTTTCAGTAGTATTTTAAGAGTTAAACAGCAAGATGAAAAATCTTTTTATGCCACTATGCTTACAAAGGAAACTGGTAAAATTAATTGGAATAATACAGGCTTAGATATTTATAATTTGATAAGGGGACTTAATCCTTACCCAGGAGCTTATTTTATTTATAAAGAAGAAAGGGTAAAGATTTTTTGTGCTGATATAATAGACGTAAAAAGTGGTGCAACTGGGGAGATAATTCAGGTTGATAAGGATGGACTAAAGATTTGCACCTCAGACTCCACCCTTAACATTAAAGTATTACAATTTCCAAGTGGTAAGCCTTTAACTATAGAAGAATATATTAAAGGGCATAATATTGAACTAAATAAAATATTAATTTAAGAAGGTAATTATGGATAATTGTAGAAAAATGGCTGTTGAAATAGTTGGAAAAGTCTTAAAAGATAATGCATATTCAAATATATTAATAAATTATGAACTTAAGAATTCTGATCTTATGGACAAAGATAAAGCACTATTAACCGCGTTAGTTTACGGTACTATTAAATATAAACTAACTATAGATTATATAATAGGAGGCTTTGTAAAAAAAGGCTTAGTTTCAATTGATTTTAATATATTGAATATTCTTAGAGTTTCTATCTTTCAATTAAAATATCTAGATAAGGTTCCTGATTATGCTGTAGTAAATGAAGCAGTGAATTTAACAAAAACCTGTAAAAAAAAGATGCAGGGAAACTTTGTAAATGCAATTTTAAGAAACTACCTTAGAAAGCCTGATTTTTATTTAGAAAAATTAGAAAATTACGATTTAATTAAAAGATTATCAATAATAAATTCCTTTGAAGAGTGGATGATAGAACTCTTATATGAACAATATACAGATAAAGTAGAAGAAATACTTATCGGACTTAATAAAATTCCAGATCTAATGGTAAGAGTAAACTTATTGAAGGATAATGTGGAAAACATAAAAAAAGAATTACTAGAGCAAGGTTTTAATATAAGAGATGGAATAATTACGAAATCAGCTATTGGTATATTAAATGGTGGAAGTATAGAAGAAAATCCACTTTATAAAAACGGATATATTACTGTGCAAGATGAAAGTGCTATGCTGGTTTCGGAGGCAATGGACGTTAGACCCGGTATGCAAGTTCTAGATTTATGTAGTGCCCCAGGTGGAAAAGCTACTCATTTAGCAGAGCTCATGGATAATACAGGTCGTATATTAGCCTGTGATTTAAATAAAAACAAGCTAAAGCTTGTAAAACGAAATCAAGATAGGCTTGGAATTTCAAACATAGAAACAAGGGAATTAGATGCAAGGATAAAGCAAGAGGACTTTATAGAGAAATGGGACAGAGTTTTACTTGATGTTCCATGCTCAGGCCTAGGCATAATTGGGAAGAAACCAGAAATTAAATGGAATAAAAGCAAATCACAGCTGAAGGAAATTATTCAAATACAAAGGGATATATTAGTTAATGCTGCTTATTACGTAAAGGTTAATGGGATTTTACTTTATTCTACCTGCACAATAAACAAATGTGAAAATGAAGATAATATAGATTGGTTTACCGAAAATAATAGCAATTTCCAGATATTATCAATAAACTTTGGAAATACTGAAAATATATTGTATAATGATAAGGGTAGTATAACTATATTACCAAATAATAATATGGATGGATTTTTCATGGCTAAACTTCTGAGAAAAAAGTAGGTGATACGTATGAGAAACATATTAGATTTTAACGTGGAAGAGCTTAGAGTTTGGATGAAGGATGCAGGTCAGCCTGCCTTTAGAGCTAATCAGGTTTTTGATCTTATTTATAGAGAAGTTTATAATATTGATGAAATGGATACCTTGCCACTTGGGTTAAGAGATAAGTTAAAAGAAAGTTTTACGGTGGATATACCAGAAGTATTAGAAAGTTTTTTCTCTAAAGAATCAGACACTATAAAAAATCTAATCAGGTACTCTGATGGAAATATTATAGAAGATGTTATTATGAAATATTCCTATGGATATTCTATATGTGTATCTACCCAGTTTGGATGCAGGATGGGTTGTAAATTTTGTGCATCTACAAAGAATGGTATGGTAAGGAATTTAACCTCAGGGGAAATTTTATCACAAATACTTGTAAGTCAAAAAATCATTAATGCTAAAATAACTCATGTAGTCCTTATGGGAAGTGGTGAACCCTTAGATAATTTTGATAATGTAGTTAGCTTTATTAAAACTATTTCAGCTAACTATGGCTTAAATATTGGTCAAAGGCATATAACGTTATCCACCTGTGGCATTGTCCCTAACATTTATAAATTAGCTGATTTTAACCTTCAGATAACCTTAGCTATATCCCTTCATGCCACGGATGATTTAACCAGAGCCAGTATTATGCCTATTGCTTCAAAGTATAATATTGATGATTTAATAATGGCCTGTAAATATTATTTAGGACGAACTAAAAGGCGAATCACCTTTGAATATGGTCTTATAAGAGATGTAAATGACAAGAGGGAAAACGCGGAAAATTTAGCAAACCTATTAGAGGGCCTTAATTGCCATATAAATTTAATACCTATAAATCAAATAAGCGAAAATCTATATGATAAGTCTAAAAAAGAAAGTATTTCTAATTTTTCTCTAATGCTTACAAAACGAGGCTTTGAAGTTACAATAAGGAGAGAATTAGGAACAGACATAAACGCGGCTTGTGGCCAGTTAAGAAATAGTTATTTAAAAGCACATAAAGATGGGAGTTGGGTGTAAAAATGGTAGGTAGTTTCTCGGATAAAGGAAATGTAAGGGAAATTAATGAGGATTATATAGGGTTTATAGAAGGTCCAATCAATTTATACATAATTGCAGATGGCATGGGAGGATATAATGCTGGTGAAGTGGCTAGTAAACTTGCTGTAGAGTATACAATGGAGTATGTGAAAACCAATTATAATATATACGAACCTAAAGAATTACTTGTTAAGGCTATTAAATATTCAAATGAAAAAATCTATAAACTCTCAAATACCAATATTGAGTATAAAAGCATGGGCACTACCATTACTGCTTGCTTAATATTTGATAAAAATCTATTAGTCGCAAATGTAGGTGATAGTTCCTGTTTTGCAATTAAAGATGAAGCCTTAGTTAAAATCACTAAGGATCACTCCTTGGTACAAGAACTTGTAGACAATGGTACTATAACAGAAGATGAAGCACAAAATCATCCTAATAAAAATATTATAACTCGTGCTTTAGGTACCAATGAAACAATTATTATAGATACTTTTTCTCTTGACTTAAAGGAGATTTCAAAAGTTTTGTTATGTACAGATGGGTTGACCAATGAATTAACAGATAGTGAAATTTATGAAATTATAAGTAAGTCTGATAACCAAAGCGGAAGCTTAAAACTAATAGAGGAAAGTAAAATAAAGGGTGGCAGAGACAATATATCTGTTATAGTTTTTGAAGGAGATGGGAAACAATGATAGGAACTATACTAGGAAATAGATATGAATTATTGGAAAAGATAGGCGAAGGTGGAATGGCTATTGTATATAAAGCCAGATGTAACCTTTTAAATAGATTTGTGTCTGTGAAAATATTAAAGGACGAATTTTCTAAAGATAAGGATTTTGTTGATAGATTTAAAAGTGAAGCCTTAGCTGTTGCTAGTCTTTCACAAAACAATATTGTAAATATTTACGATGTAGGCTCTCAAGATAGTATAAATTATATCGTAATGGAGTATATACAGGGTAAAACCTTAAAACAAGTAATAATTGAAAGTGGTCGTTTAGAATATACAAGAGTTATAAATATAGCTATCCAGATCTGCAAAGCTCTTGAATGTGCTCATAAAAATAATATAGTACATAGGGACATTAAACCTCATAATATCTTACTCACTGAGGAGGGAATAATAAAAGTAACTGATTTTGGTATAGCAAAGGCAGCCAATTCGTCCACCCTTACTAATACCAATAAGGTAATGGGATCTGCTCATTATATATCTCCAGAGCAAGCTAAAGGAGCTATTGTTGACTACAGAACTGATATATATTCCTTTGGTATAGTTTTATTTGAAATGATTACTGGTAAAGTTCCTTTTGATGCAGAAACAACTGTTACCGTTGCTCTTAAACATATTCAAGATCCGATAACCCCACCTATTGAATTAAATAAATATATGCCACTTAGTTTAAATAATCTAATTATGAAAGCTACTGAAAAGGAAACTTTTAAAAGATATCAATCAGTAAAGGACCTAAGACTTGATTTAGAAATGATAAAAGATAATCCAGAAACAATAATTTTGCTTAACTCTTTAACCAGCGAGCATACAACAATAATGGATCCAATTACAGCGGCCCAATTAAAAAAGCTTGATGAAATAAGCCCTAAAGTAGTTAAAAAAACTATGCCAAAAAAAGTTAAGCTTATAAGTCTTTCAGTGATAGGGTTTATTTTTCTTGTTTTGATTGGGATCTTAGGTGCGAAAGCCTGTAGCTCTGTTGGGACCTCCAAGGAAATATTAGTACCTGATATAGTAGGAAAGACTGAGGCCGAGGCAACTACAATAGTTACTGGCAAGAATCTTAAATTGCTAGTCGCTGGTGAGGAAAAAAGCGATGCACTAGTTGGGACTATAATAAGTCAAAGCCCTAAAAAAGATGTGAAAACTTTAAAAGATTCTGAGGTCCGAGTTGTAATTAGCTCTGGTGGCAGGGAAACTACGGTTTTTAGCTATCTTAACATTGATATTGAACAAGCAAAAACAATGATTACAAATGCAGGCTTAACCTTAGGTACTGTAACTCCAGAGTTTAGTGAGGATGTACCTAGCGGCGTGGTTATGCGTCAATCACCAGACCCAGATACAGTTGCAACTAAGGATACTGTAATAAATTTGGTTGTAAGTAAAGGACCCGAAGTTAAATATGCTAAAGTTCCCGATTTAACTGACATGAATATTGGTGAAGTAAATCAGATATTAATAAATAATAAATTAAAGATTGGTAATTTGAGACCAATCATGGTAACGGATCTTACTAAAGTAGGAAAAGTAGTAGCTCAAAACCCTATTGCAGGTACCCTTAAAGTAATTGAGGGTTCAACAGTGGAGGTATCTTATAATGTTTATTTAACGCCAAATATAACCGATTATGCCACAGTAGGTAGCCTGCGAGCATCTCTACCTGACGAAATCTTAGTAAAATATGTATTTGGTGCAGCACAAGTTAATTTAGATTCTAAAACACCTATAGATAAAGAAAATTTCAAGCAAAGTCCAGCAGCAGGAACAGCTTTAGGCACTGATAAAACTATAACAATAACTATACCTAGTGCTTAGACTTAGCACTTAACTTAGGAGGAGAAATGCAAGGAGTAATTATTAAAGGTATCGGCGGCTTTTATTATGTTCAATGCGGCGATATAGTATATGAATGTAAGGCTATTGGAAGATTTAGATTTGATGAAATCTCACCCCTTGTTGGTGATAAAGTTGAAATAACTACGGATAAGGACAAGGGAATAATGGAAAAAATCTACACTAGGTCTAATGAATTATTAAGACCTAGTGTTGCCAATGTTACTCAAGCCTTCGTTATCTTTACCATTAAAAATCCTGATTTAAATTATGAATTAATAAATAAATTTCTTCTCCTATCGGAATATAACGGATTAAAAATTTATATATGCATAAATAAAATGGATTTGTTAAATGAAGATGACAAGAAAGCTTTCGAGGATTATTTTATTGGCACTTCTTACAATATTCATTTTATAAACAGTAAGGAAGGCATTGGTATTGATGATTTAAAGGGAATACTATCAGATAACATCACAGTTTTTTGTGGACCCTCTGGAGTTGGTAAGTCTACTCTACTTAATACCTTAGCTGGTGAAGAAAAAATGTTTACAGGAGAAATCAGCGGCAAAAATAACAGAGGTAAGCATACCACAAGGCATAGTGAGCTTATTAAAGTTGATAAGGGCTACATTATAGACACTCCTGGTTTTTCTTCCTTAGAATTAGACTTTTTTATAAAAGAAGAGGTTCAGAATTTATTCCCAGAGTTTGAAGTCTACAAAGATAATTGTAGATTTAAGAGCTGTATGCATTTAAAAGAACCTAGTTGTGCTGTAAAAGAAGCAGTGGAACTAGAAAAAATATCCAAATACAGATACGATTTTTATGTAAAAACTGTAGAAAGTTTAAATAAACCTACTTATGGAGGTAAAAAGAAAAAATGATTTTATTATCGCCGTCAATTTTAAGTGCTAATTTTGCAACGCTAGGAGAAGATATTAAGCTTATAGAAGAAACTGGCGTTGATATGCTACATATCGATGTTATGGATGGCTGCTTTGTTCCAAATCTAACTTTTGGAGCTCCGATAATCAGTAGTATTAAGAAGATTACAAACCTTCCTTTAGATGTACATTTAATGATAAGTGAGCCATCTAGGTATATCGATGATTATATTTTTGCGGGAGCAGATATTCTAACAATACATGTAGAAGCAGATAAACACGTTGATAGAACTATTAGGTATATAAAAAGTAAAGGTATAAAGGCTTCTTTAGCTTTTAATCCAGGTACTCCCTTAACTCCCTTAAAATATCTTGCATCAAGCTTAGATATGGTTTTAATTATGACTGTAAATCCAGGCTTTGGTGGCCAAAGTCTTATTGATTATTCCCATGATAAGATTAAAGAGGCAAGACTTATTGCAGAAAAAGAAAATAAGGCTTTGCTCATTGAGGTAGATGGTGGAATAGATGAAACCAACATTATAAGCATAGTCCAAAGTGGCGCAAATGTAATTGTTGCTGGATCTTCAATATTTAAGAATCGCAATATTAATGGAAACTTAAATAAACTTAAAGAGGTACTTAAAAATGAAGGTTATAATAATTTCTAATGGAGAACCCCCTTTAGAATCAATGCTCAAGGATGAATTAGTTAATTCATCCTTACTTATATGCGCAGATGGAGGGGCAAATTGTTTATATAAATATGGAATTATTCCAGATATTTTAATTGGAGATTTTGATTCCATAAGGGAGGATATATTAAGCTATTATGAAAAAAAAGGCTGCGCTCTTATAAAACATCCTGTTAATAAGGATTTCACTGATACTGAGCTCGCCTTAGAAACTGCTAAAGAATTAGGAGCGAAGGAAATTGTTTTTCTTGGTGCTACTGGGAATAGACTTGATCACACTTTAGGGAACATTAGTCTTTTATTATCTTGCTTAAATTCTGGGCTTAAGGCTTTTATAATTGATAATAAAAACAAAATAATTGCAGTCAATAAATCTACTGAAATATTTGGAGAACCAGGAGACTTATTTTCTCTTATACCTTATGGAGAAGAAGTGACAGGATTAACTTTAAGTGGATGTGAATATATACTTAACAAATATAATTTAAAGCTAGGAAGTACAATAACCTTATCCAATACCTTTATAGACAAGAAAGTAAAAATAAACTTTGAAAAAGGACTACTACTTATATTGTTTTGTTCAGATTAGTGGTAACATTTTAAGTTCTTATCATATAATAGAAATAGAATATTCGTTGGGGATAATAATAATGTCTAAAAAAAAGAAATTCAAAAAGATAAATGCTGGATTGATAATCTCGTCTGTTGGCATAGGCGTTATAATTACAGTTGTTATCCCTATCTGGGGTTGGATAATAACTGTGGGTGGAATGCTTATATTTTTAGGTTGGTATATCATGGAGAACAATCATTAATATTTTGGAGGTTAATATGAAGATTTTTGCAATTAAGCTTCCTAGATTCTTAGCTGTATTTGTAAGACTTTTTAAAAAGCACTGAAGATAAATATTTATATTTCTATATTAAAAAGGTACTTTAAATAAAATTAGAAGCAATATATATTGCTTCTAATTTTATTTAAGATAAATTATCCTAATTTCCTTGTAGCTAATTTACTAATTAGCTCGCTCTTAAAACTTTACCTGAACGAAGACATCTTGTACAAACTCGTAATGTTTTAGGTGTTCCATTTACAACGGCCTTAACTTTTTTAATATTTGGAGCCCAAGTTCTCTTTGATTGACGATGTGAATGACTATACTGAACACCAAAAATTACACCTTTATTACAAACTTCACATTTTCTAGACATAAAAACACCTCCTTATAGCAATGAAGATTAACTTCAAAATAACCTTTTTTATTTTACCATATATATTAATATATTAGCAAGTATATTATATAATAAACATATGTCTATCTAAAATATTTATTATACTTGAATAAATCAATTATTTAATATAGAATATTCCTATGATGTCTTTTTAAGGAGGGTTACTATGATAGGTAATATAGTAAATGAAAAAGGATATATTAGTTATTCAGAATATGTTTTAGCTAATATAGTTGGTCTTTCTACAATGGAATGTTATGGTGTGGTTGGAATGGCATCAAAAAATGCTACTGACGGCTTATGGGAATTATTAAGAGGAGAAAATTTAAGCCGAGGGGTAAAAATACATTCTAAAAGCAATGAATTAACCATAGAATTATATATTATAGTAGAATATGGCACAAAAATTTCCGTAATTGCTACTAATATAATTCAAAAAATAAAATATAATGTTGAAGTTTACACAGGCTTAAAGGTTATAAGTATTACTGTAAATGTTCAAGGCATAAGAGTCTAGGGGGGTACATAGATGGACTACTTGAAGATAAATGGGCAAAATTTTAAAAATATGATGATTAATGCTTCTAATAGGTTAGAAGAACAAAAGGAATTTGTAAATGCCCTTAACGTTTTTCCTGTTCCTGATGGTGATACTGGAACTAATATGTCTATGACATTAAAAACAGCCGTAGCTTCCATTAGTTCTATGGATAATTTGTCCATAGATGAAATCGGTAGGCAGCTTTCTAAAGGTGCTCTTATGGGAGCACGTGGAAATTCCGGAGTTATATTATCTCAGATACTGAGAGGACTTGCTAAAGGCTTTGAAGGCTCAATAGAGGTTGATAACAATGCTTTAGCCCTAAGCTTTGCAGAAGGTACAAAAGCAGCTTATAAGGCTGTTATGAGGCCTACAGAAGGAACTATTCTTACAATTGTAAGAGTGGCTGGGGAAAGTGCACTAAAAAGTGAAAAGATAGGTATATGTGAACTATTAAAGGAAATTTGCGATGAAAGCGAAATTATGCTCAATAAGACTCCTGAAATGCTGCCAGTTTTAAAGAAAGCTAAGGTAGTTGATGCAGGCGGAATGGGTCTATTAATCATGCTAAAGGGTATGTATGAAGCTTTAACAAATAATTTAATCCCAAAACTAAGTAGTGATATAACCGAGAAAATAATTTATAGTCCTGCAGCTAATCTAGATGTAGATATTGTATTTGGATATTGTACTGAATTTTTTATAAGGACAAATAATCCTGATACTGAAAGCTTAAAATTGCAGCTAGAACCCCTTGGTGATTCAATGATAGTTGTTGGAGTTGACGATATCATAAAAGTTCATATACATACAAATGACCCAGGAAAGATTCTTTCTTATGCGGTTGCCCAAGGAGAATTATCAAAGGTAAAAATTGATAATATGAGGGAACAGCATAGAAATCTTTTAGAACTAAAGGGAGAACAAAAAGAAATAATAGAACCAAAGATAGAAGATGAAGAGATTAAAAAATATGCTTTTGTTTCAGTAGCTATGGGAGATGGAATCTCAAATATATTCAGAGATCTTGGGGTTGATTATGTTATTGAGGGTGGGCAGACAATGAACCCTAGCACTCAAGATATCTTAGAATGTATTAAAAAGATAAATGCAGAGCATATATTTATCTTACCTAATAATAAAAATATCATAATGGCGGCTAACCAGGCTGTAGAACTATCTGACAAAAAAATAACGGTTATAAAAACAAAAACTATTCCTCAAGGTATATCTGCGGTTACTGCCTTTAATATGGATTCGTCCTTGGAAGATAACATAAATTTAATGGAAAAGGCTATAAGCAGTGTTAAATCTGCAGCTATAACCTATGCTGTAAGAGAAACAGAGATTGAAGATAAAGTAATTGAAGAAGGCGACATCTTAGGCTTAATTGAAGGTAAAATAGTTGAGGTAAATAAAGATATATATATAAACTGTCAGAATTTAATAAAAGATATGATTACAGAAACTACTGAACTAATAACAATCTTTTATGGGCAGGATGCTTTGCTTGAAAATTTAGAAGTAACTGTTAAAAAATTGCAGATTGATTATCCTGATATAGATATTCAATATTATAATGGAGAGCAACCTTTATACTATTTTATAATTTCAGTAGAATAACATTTAAGGGATAAACACTGTATCTGATATTATTAACAAAAAGCCATAAGGCTTTTTTTACTATACAAACATTTGTGGAGTGATAAATTTGGAAATATTTAATGACATCGACAAAGTTAAAGGTGTAGGTCCTAAAAATAAAGATATATTTAACAAATGTGGAATTTACACAATAACAGATCTACTTTTATATTTTCCAAGAGATTATGAAAACATAAAAATTATTAATAGCATTATAGAAGGATTAGGTTATGATTTAATCATCATAAAGGTTAAGGTTACAAGTATTAAAAAAGACTTTAACAGTAAGAATGGGATTATAATTTCCGAAGCTAGATTTAGTGATGAGTTAGTTGATCTCACCTGCAAATGGTTTAATCAACCCTTTATCAAAAATAAGCTTGAAATAAATAAGGACTGTATTCTAGTGGGGAAACTTGAACTAGTAAATAAAATTTATTATATAAATAATCCTATAATTAAATTTATGGATTCTTTTATGGAGAAAACAGAAGTAATTGAGCCCAAATATAGATTAGCTGGTGGAATATCAAAAAACCTTATTATAAAAACCATAAATAACATTTTTGAAAAGATACAAATTTCTGAAAATCTATCAAATACTTTGATTGAGAACTATAAGCTAATGAGTTTACATGAGGCAATAAGAACCATTCACCAACCAAATACCTTACTCGCTCTTCAAGAAGCAAGAAAAAGACTTAAGTTTCAAGAGCTTTTCACATTTTCTATGAAATTACTTATGATTAAAAGTTTCATAAATAAAGAAAGAGAAGGAATCTCTTTTAAAATGAGCACCGAATTGAAAAGTTTAAAGGAGAGCTTGCCGTTCGAGCTAACTCAATCGCAAGCAAAAGTGATAAGAGAAATATTAACTGATGAAAAAAGCAATTTATCAATGAATAGGCTATTACAAGGTGATGTTGGAAGTGGTAAAACTGTAGTTTCAGCAATAGCTATTTTTAATGTTATAAAGAATGGATTTCAAGCGGCTCTCATGGCTCCAACTGAAATACTAGCTCAGCAGCATTATACTGAATTTATTAAGTTATTTGAGGGCTACAATATTGAAGTTAGACTATTAAGCGGAAGTATAAGTGCTAAAGAAAAAGTTTATATAAAGAGTGCATTGAAGGAAGGTAAAATAGATTTAATTATTGGAACCCATGCTATTCTTGAAGAGGATGTATTATTTAAAAATTTAGGTATGGTAGTTACTGATGAACAGCATAGATTTGGTGTGGTTCAAAGAAAAGTTTTATCTGAAAAAGGTAAAAATGTAGAAATGCTTATAATGACTGCAACTCCAATACCAAGAACCTTAGCCCTATTTTTATATGGAGACTTGGATGTTTCAACTATAACAGAGTTGCCCCTAGGTAGAAAACCCATAGAAACGCGCCTCTTAGATATTAGGCATGAAGAAAAAGCCTATGAATTTGCTTTAAGCCAAATAAGAAAAAATAATCAGGTTTATATAGTATGTCCCTATATTGACGAAGACATAAAGGGGGAAATAAGTTCAGTTAAAGAGGTATATAATAAGCTAAATAAATTCTTTGATGGAATTAATATAGGTATGCTCCATAGCAAAATGTCAAGTCGGGAAAAGAATATGATTATGGAGGATTTTATTAAGGGAAATCTTAAAGTAATAGTTTCTACCACCGTTATTGAAGTTGGTATAAATGTACCAAATGCAACTTTAATGATAATAGAAAATGCGGAAAGATTTGGATTATCCCAGCTGCACCAGCTTAGAGGAAGAGTTGGAAGAGGAAATGATAAATCCTATTGTATAATGCTATCAAATTTATCAAATGATACTATAAAGAAAAGGCTTAATGTAATTGAAGAAAATGATAATGGGTTCACTATAGCTGAAATGGATTTAAAGCTAAGAGGTAGTGGTGATGTTTTCGGAATTAAACAACATGGAGAAACTGACTTTCTGATAGCAGACCCCTTTGAAGATTTTGAACTATTTAAAGTTGCTAATTTTGAAGCAAGATTCTATATAAGTAGTAATAAAGAGGAAGATATTATCTTTAGGGAATCGGTATTGAAATTGCTTGAAAAAGACAATGCGAATATTTGTTTTAATTAATAATTTATTGATAAAATTATCTTTGTAGTTCATATATTCTGTGTTAATATATATAAAAAGACATTTGAAGGAGACAAGATTATGAGAATTATATCTGGAATTGCAAAAGGAAGGAAACTTTTGTCCCCAGAAGATTACGCAACTAGGCCTACTTTAGATAGAGTAAAAGAAGCCATGTTTAATATCATTGCAGGTTATGTACCAGGCGCTATAACATTAGATATGTTTGCTGGAACTGGAAGCCTTGGACTTGAAGCGATAAGCCGAGGTGCAAAGTACTGTTATCTATTTGAAAAAGATTCAAAGTCTTATTCAATTTTAAAGGAAAATATTAAAGCGTTAGATTTCTCTGATAGCGCTACAGCTTTTAATTACAGCTGTTATGATGGAATTAAAGTATTAAGTGATAAAAATATTAAGTTTGATTTAATATTTATTGATCCCCCTTATATGAAAAGTATGATTCCTACTGCCTTAGAGCTTATTGATAAATATAAACTGCTTAACGAGGATTCAATTATAGTAACAAAGATTGACTCAAAAGAAAAAGTATATGAAGGAATTAATAATATTAATTTGATTGATAAGCGTAAATATGGTAAAACAATTGTCTGTTTTTATAAAATCAAGGAGGGGGAATAATGAAAGCGGTTTATCCAGGCAGCTTTGACCCGATTACAAATGGACATTTAGATATAATTAAAAGAGCATCTTGCATTTTTGATGAGTTAATGGTGGTTGTACTTGTTAATCCAGATAAGAATACTCTATTTTCTGTAGATGAAAGAGTAGAACTTATAAAAAGGGTAGTTGCATCCTTTGAAAATGTTAATGTTTCCAGCTACTTGGGTCTAACTGTGAATTTCGTAAAATATTATGATGCAAGAGTTATTATAAGAGGTTTAAGGGCTTTATCTGATTTTGAAAATGAGTTTCAGATGGCTCTAATGAATAATAAATTAGCTCCTACCATTGAGACTATTTTTATGATGACAAACGCGGAGCATCTTTTCTTAAGTTCCTCCGCGATTAAGCAGGTAGCAGCTTTTGGTGGTTGTGTTAAAGGTTTAGTTCCAGATGCTATAATTCCAGATTTAATTAATAAATTCAAAAATGCTTAGAGGGGGATATTTAAGTGGATGTTTTAAAACTCTTAGAATATTTAATGGATATTATTGAGTCTTCTACTAAGATACCTTTATTAGGTAAGGTATTAATTAGTAAAAAAGAGGCTGTAGATTTGATTGAGCAGATTATAAATTATCTACCAGATGAATTTAAGAAAGCTCAATGGGTATTTGAAGAAAAGGAAAGAATTTTAAGTGAAGCCATGAAGGAATCAGATATTCGTAGAAAAGAAACAATGGACATGCTTAAAAGGTCCGTGGAAAGTCATGATATAACAAGAGAAGCCCGGCTGAAGGCAGAAGAAATAATAGCTGCTGCCCAAAGGGATGCAAAAGAGATGAGACTTGGAGCAAGGGAATATGCTGATGTACTATTATGCCAGCTAGAAAAGCAAATAGATATTCAAGGTAATCAGATGGTAACTAAATTAAAGCTTGATGTGGAAGGTTTTATAAACAATTTAGAAAAGGATGTAGAAGGTAATACTACATTATTAAGGGAAAACATAAAAGAATTAAGAAATACCAATTAGACTGCTTACTATAAAATAAAGCAGACCTGTAATTATAGAAGCTATTACACCTTGAAGTAGCTTTCTTTTCATGTAGATTTTCATAGGGAGTTTGCTTTTACCAATAAAGGAATACACCTGCATAGTTATTGACAATCCACCAAAGCCTAATAGAAAGGCTATTATTATTATTTGAGCAAACATATTGAAGGATGTGTTTGCTATTAAAAAGCATCCATTTGTAAGTTCTATGCTGCCATAAATAATAGGTAGTAGGAGCTTTAATTTGGTTGCTTGTAAATTACTAAAAATAAAGCTATCCCTTAACATAGTAATAATGATGGAAAAAATAACAATAAAACCTAGAATTACTAATATAGTTTCGAAGGCTAAGGTAATGCTATCTTTTAAAGCATTACTAAAATCTATTTTTACTATACTTATTTTTCTGCTAATTTTTTTACTATATAAATTAGATTTTCTACCTGGCAATATTAACCCCATGGCTATGCAAGATAAAAGATTTCCACCTAGAAGTATATAGCCTAAAAGTGGGTTCCCATATATAGCCGTTCCAATAGTACCTATCATGAATATAGGACTAGAATTAGAGGCAATACTTGCTAATCTATTAAAATCATAATAATCAATTATCCCTTTATTATATAAGTCAAAACTATATTTAGCACCCAGGGGATAACCGCATAAGAAGCTTATTATCAGAACCACACTTGCTTCCTTTGGAAGCTTTAAAGGCTTACATAATATATTTCCAAATATTTTAGAATATATATTTATACCATCGTATAAAAATAATAGATTTGTTAGCACCAAAAAAGGAAATAAAGCTGGAAAAACAGATTTGAAGAAAATTTCCGCACCATATATAGATGCAGTCATGCATCTTTGTGGAAAAATCAATATGTATATAATCCCTAGGGTGCAAATAAAAACTATCACTTTATTAAAAAGCATATGTTTAAGCACGAAGATTACAGATATAAATATTAAAAGGATTAGCAGAAATAAAACAATTTTTAATATCATTATGTTGAATCCACTTTAAGTATTATGACTAAAATATATACTTAAATAATAAATTTATACTAATTATTTCCAATATATTGGTTTTCTAATATAATCCTCTATAGGACCAACATTTTTATTTAAGAGGCTATAAGCTTTAGTAGATTGCAGTTCAATATCCATCACTTCACTATGGCATTCCTTCACCTTTGTTATTAGTGGAATATTGCTATTCTTCTTAATTTCTTTTAATATTCTCCTACCTTTATCATTAAAACCTAATATCCTTCCATAGGGACAAGGGGCTGTTCTTAAATTTTTTATATCATGATTTTCAAATCCTATAAAGAACTGGCAAAGTATTCTACTTATTCTCGTATAGGTATATCTTTTATTCTTAATAGTATTTATAAGTTCCTCATAGGAAGAGCTTTTTAATAAGGACTCATATATTCTATTCTCTAGTCCTTCTCTAATATCTGGTAATTTATTAATATTATTAAAATCAGTTAATATTTTATACTTAAGAAAGGGGTATATATCCCTTTCAAAAACAAAATCATAGCTATTATCACTTAAATCCTTAATTAACTTATAAGAATATTCAGGAAGTAGCTTTTCCAATTTAGTTATATCAGTATTACTACGTATATAGTTTCTTATACCAGTTGCGCTCAAAAATCCCTGAGATATTTTATCACTATTATAGTCTTCACCTATTCTTTTAATAGTTAAGGGCTTAATACTACTTTTTAATTTGTTTAAAGCTCTACAATATTCAAAGGCTAATATGTTATTTGAAGAATTTAATATATCTTTTATAAATATATCTTTTGAATTCATATAAGTAATTAGTGCTTTACTTCTAGATAGTGGAAAAGACAAGCCTTCCTTCAAATATTTTTTCAAGAGAATTTTATATTCCTCTGGTTCTGTGGCAATAATATTAGCAATTTGGGTAATAATCTCAATATCACCACATTCGCTTCCAAAGCTAAGGTGATCTACTACATTTAACCCATTGATTAAGCTAACTGCCCCAAAGGAAAAAAATTCTGCTGAGGAAAGACTATATACGCAGGGAAGCTCTATAACTAAGTCTATACCTGCATTTAAAGCCATTTTTGTTCTATTCCATTTATCTATTAAGGAGGGATTGCCCCTTTGAGTAAAATTACCACTCATAACTGCTATAAGGCCCTCTGCCTCTGCTTCTTTTATTGTTTCAGAAATTTGATATTTATGACCTAAATGCAAAGGATTATACTCTGCAACAATAGCCGATATGTTTATTTTAATCACTCTCCACTTCTTTATATAATGATTATAACCTAAAAAAATACGATAATATCTATTTTTTTTTTAAAAATGACAGTTTTTTATTGAAAATTGGATATAAAAAGAAGTATATTATATAGGAGTATACTTAATTGAAATACTCTTGACGGAAAGGGGTAAAAATTATGAAATTATTAGACGAATTATGGGATATGGCTAAAAGTGATGTTAAAAGGATTGTATTACCTGAAGGTGAAGAAAAAAGAACTCTTCAGGCATCTAGAATGATTAAGGATAACAATTTAGCAAATGTAATTTTAGTTGGGGATAAAAGTAAAATTTTAAGCAAAGCTAAAGATTTGAACTTAGACCTTAGTGATATTGAAATTATTGATCCAAAGACATCAGAAAATACAACTAGATATGTGGAGGAATTTTATCAATTAAGAAAAAACAAAGGTATAACAATAGAAAAAGCACAAACTATAGTTATGGATCCATTATATTATGGAACTATGATGGTTAAATGTGGAGATGCTGATGGTATGGTTTCTGGAGCTATTCATACTACCGGTGATTTATTAAGGCCAGGTCTTCAGATAATAAAGACTGCTCCAGGAGTATCGGTGGTATCAAGTTTTTTTATAATGTTGGTTCCAGATTGCGAATATGGAGAAGACGGGTTATTAGTTTTTTCTGATTGCGCAGTTAACCCAAGTCCAACTGCTGAACAATTAGCGTCTATTGCTATTGCAACTGCAGAAACCACCAGAAAAATATGTAAAATTGAACCAAGGGTGGCTCTTCTTTCATTTTCTACCATGGGAAGCGCGGATCATGAGATGGTAGATAAGGTTAGACGTGCTACCGCCATAGCTAAAGAGCTAAGGCCTGATTTGCTTATAGATGGTGAGCTCCAATTAGATGCTGCCATAGTTAAATCTGTAGCTAATCAAAAAGCACCAAATAGTGAAGTAGCAGGTTGTGCAAATGTTTTAATATTTCCAGATCTTCAATCAGGAAATATTGGTTATAAGCTAGTACAAAGATTTGCTAAGGCTGAGGCTATAGGTCCTATTTGTCAAGGCTTTGCTAAACCTATAAACGACTTGTCTAGAGGATGTAGTTTTGAAGATATAGTAAATGTTGTAGCTGTTACTGCAGTTCAATCACAAAAAGGAATATAATTTGCCGAGCAGTCTAGACGATTGTTAAACACAGAATTAGGAATTCAAGGAGGAAACTATGAATATTTTAGTTATAAATTGTGGAAGCTCTTCGCTTAAATATCAATTGATAAGTATGGATAAGGAACTTGTACTCGCAAAGGGATTAGTAGAAAGAATCGGTAATGAAGGTTCCATATTGACTCAAAAGGTAGAGGGAGGGGCGACTTATGTAAATAAGGTTCAAATGAAAGATCATAAGGATGCAATTAAATATGTATTAGAAGCTCTTACATTTGGAAATACTAAAGTAATACAAAGTCTATCTGAAATCAATGCAGTAGGTCATAGAGTTGTTCATGGCGGAGAGTCTTTCAAACAATCAGTAGTAATTGATTCAAAGGTTAAAAGCATCTTAAATGATTGTATTAAATTAGCTCCCTTACATAATCCTGCTAATATAATAGGTATAGAAGCCTGTGAAGCACTGCTGCCCCAGGTACCAATGATAGCAGTATTTGATACTGCTTTTCATCAAACCTTGCCTGATTATTCTTATATATATCCATTGCCTTATGAACTTTATACGGAGTATGGTATTAGAAAGTATGGCTTTCATGGAACTTCTCATAAATATGTTTCAGAAAAGGCTGCAGCTTTTTTAAATAAAGATATAACAAAGCTTAAGATGATTACCTGCCATTTAGGAAATGGTGCTAGTATTACTGCACTTGATGGTGGTAGATCTATAGAAACAAGCATGGGCTTTACTCCCCTGGAAGGTATTGCCATGGGTACAAGATCTGGAAGTATTGACCCTGCGATTATAACCTATATACAAAAGGAATATAATATAAGCATTAAAGAAGTAGAAAACATACTAAATAATAAATCAGGTATATTAGGTATATCCGGAGTGAGCAGTGATTTCAGAGATGTGGAAAAAGCTTCAAAGGAGGGTAATGCCCGGGCTAAACTTGCACTTAATGTTTTCTATTATAAAGTTAAAAAGTTTATAGGCTCTTATGCTTTTGTACTAGGTGGCTTAGACTGTTTAGTATTTACCGCAGGTCTTGGAGAAAATTCTGCTGAAACTAGAGAAGCTATTTGTTCTAATTTAGAGCATTTTGGTATTAAAATTGATCCAAGTCTAAATCAGGTAAGAGGAAAGGAAGCTATTATTAGCAGCAGTGATTCTAAAGTAAAGGTACTAGTAATTCCGACTAACGAAGAATTAATGATTGCTAAGGAGACAATGTTACTAATTTAAATAATATAATAAAAGGTTACAGTTCAGATGTAGCGTCGATAAATAAGACCTCTAAATAAAGTATAGTGGCCTTATACTATTATTCCATTTTTAAGGTTACAACATTATCGTCGAAGGCATCCTTCATTCCCTGAAAAACATTTCTATTGTTTTTCGAAAATGTGGAAATGAAGCT
>Ga0209125_1000455_pt1 | contig 53733 bp, 99 predicted proteins | sample BarGraIncub1131A_FD_184503 | JGI IMG/M metagenome (GOLD analysis project Ga0209125, IMG submission 184503) | Arctic peat soil microbial communities from Barrow, Alaska - Barrow Graham LP Incubations 11-31A (SPAdes) (version 2) | ecosystem: Environmental > Terrestrial > Soil > Wetlands > Peat... | reverse complement strand
CATCAGCGGCAAGAGTGAAGGCGGCGGCATGCCGGTTGGCCGCATCGTCGAAATGTTCGGCCCTTCGTCCTGCGGCAAAACTGCCATCGCCACCAACGTCATGGCCGGCGCTCAGAAGATGGGCGGTCTCGCGATGTTCATGGATCACGAGCGTTCGTTCGACAAGCGTCTGGCTGAACAACTCGGCTTGGACGCCGACGGCAACTTCCTCTACGAGCGCCCCGACACCTACGAGCAGTCCTTGACCTACGTGGTCAATACCATTCGCGAAGTCCGCGAAAGCAAGGCGATCCCCGACGAAGCGCCGATTGTCGTCGTTCTCGATTCGCTTGCCGCGATGGTGCCGCAATCGAAGATGGAAAAGGACATCTCCGCTCAAGGGATGAACGATTCGCTGGCCCTGGCCAAAGCAACCTCGGCAACCTTCCCGGCGATGGCAGTGCATTGCGAGAAGTTCAACATGCTCCTGCTGGTGCTGAACCAGATGCGTTTGAAGCCTGGCGTCGTCTATGGGCCGCCCGAAACCACGCCCGGTGGCGAAGCGCCGCGTTACTACGCTTCGGTTCGCATCCAGCTCGGCGCCCAAAAGCAGACCGAGGGCGAAGGCAAGGACAAGCAGATGATCGGCCAGGACATCACCGCCATCTGCATCAAGAACAAGGTCTCGCGCCCGTTCCAGAAGGCGATCTGGGAATTCCGCTTCCGCGAAGACGGCTCGGGCTTCTTCGATGTCACGACTTCCCTGATCCGCTACGGCATCAAGGAAGAGATTCTCGCGTACTCGAAGCCGCGTGTGACCTGGACTGACGGCAAGCAGTATTTCGTCAAGGCTCTGGCCGAGAAGATCGACAAGGAAGGGCTGCAAGAAGAACTGCGGAAGCTGGTCATGGCGCCGATCACGCCGTCGAGCGTGCGTGCCGCCTTGCTGCTTAAGGCTGCCGAGTTCGCCTGACGAGAGTCACTCATCTCCGACCTATAATCAGACTGCATGTTTGATTATAGGAGCGGATATGGACAAGACCTACGTTTTGGGATTTATCCCGCCGATTAGCGGCGTGGAGAGTGAGTTCAACACCTTTCGGCTGGGCAGCGCTTACACCAAGCGTCTAAAGGAAGGTGATCAGGTGTTCCTGATGAACGAGAAGGAGAAGGCGGTCTTCGGCAGGGCGGTTGTCGTGTCGATTGAGAATGCCCCGCTGAACGAGCTTTGCGTGATGCATGGCAGTAAGAATCACACGCAGATCGGTCAGGAAGCCATCACGGCGCCCGAACGACTCTTTCACTTGTTGACCAGGATCTACGGACCCCACATCGCCAAGCCCGATAAGAAGGCAACAGCGATTTACCTGCGACGGATTGAATGAAAACTGAACCGCACAACATCAATGGCAAATCGCGAGGGTGCTGGTACTACCTGGACAGCGGCAAGGTGCTGTACGTAGCCAACCGGCGCAAGCGTGATCGGGATTTTGAACGTAATGCCTGGATGATTGAGCGGGGCATTCTTGAGAAGGCCCAGGCGCAGGGCTGCAAGTTGATCGGCGTCTTTCTGACCAACAAATTGGACGGCGGGTTGTTTATGACCCCGCTGTCCGACTTCTTTGACCCCGAACGCTCCTTCGAGAAGTGGGGAAAACTAGGACGCGAGCGCGGTCTCCCGCTTTCGCTGTTCCCTGTGAATCCGGCGACCAATAGCAGGACAATCGAAAAACGCATGTATATCCGCTAGTCAGTCCTGACTGACGCTGTTACTATAAGACATGCGAACGAAATGGGAGAAATTATGGTGCTAAGTACCGCCGCATTGTGCTTGGGTTTGGCGATTTACCACGAAGCGCGTGGTGAGTCGTTTGAAGGCCAGCACGCCGTCGCGCAAGTCATCATGAACCGGGCAGGGCGCGATCCGGCGAACATTTGCAGGGAGGTCTTCAAGCCCGGTCAGTTCTCATGGACTAATCCGCTGACCCGCGCCAGCAAACAGGAGCGGGCAAATCTAGTTGAAAAGTACATGCCGAAGGACGAAAAAGCGTGGCTGCTTGCGCGTTCGATTGCGTATTACGCAGCAAACGGAACGATCAAGGACTTCACGCACGGCGCAACGTTCTACCACGCCACGTCAGTTTCACCGATCTGGCGCCACGATTTCAAGCTGGTTGCTGTCATCGGCAACCATAAATTTTACCGCGTCTAATGACATAAGTCAGGAGTGATCTATATGCCGTTCATTACTACGATTGATACTGTTCTTGAGGGCCGCGTTGCTGCTTGGCGCGACCAAGACGGGAGGCCGGTGATTTACGAAGACCGTCTCGAAGCTGAGATGGAAGCTGCCGAGGGCATTATTCACGAAGACGACGTGCCGGACGACGTGATCGAGGTTGTCGTCACCGAGGACACGATCATTGACCCGATTGACGGTCGCGTTTATTGGACGAAGGGGGAAGCGCAATGAAGCTCGCCTGGATCGTTTGGCGCTTTGAAGGCGACACCCCGGAAATCCACTTTACCGAGCCGGATTCCTGGGTCCACAAGACAACACCCATCGTCTATGCGGAGATTTTGCCATGAAGCCCTATGGCGTTTTGAGTGACTCCCACAACCACGCCTTCTCGGCGTTCAGCGAAACCCTGCCATCGGGTATCAACAGTCGCCTTCAGACGACGCTGGATGAAACCAAGCGCTGCGCCGACGAAATCAAGAAGGCTGGTGGCAACTTGCTGGTGCATGCGGGTGATCTCTTCCACGTTCGCGGAAAGCTGGCGCCATCTGTGCTGAATCCGACCCTCGACATCTACGCCGAGATCATCAAGAGCGGCATTCAGGTGGTGATTCTCGCTGGTAATCACGACCTTGAAGGACGTGAGTCGGATCGCATGTCGAACGCCATCACGGCGCTCGAAGGTGTCGGCTGTCGCGTGATCAATCAGCCGAACTACGATGTCACCGACGACCTCGCCATGATCCCGTGGCAGCCAAACATCGAGAAGCTGAAGACGGCCATCGAACTGACCGATCCCGCCGACCGTCCGCGCACCGACCTGATTCTGCATGCGCCCATCGACGGCGTGCTGCTTGGCATTCCCGACCACGGGCTGTCGCCTGAGTACCTCAAGGATCTCGGCTACCGTCGCATTCTCAGTGGCCACTACCACAATTACTTTCCGTTCGAAGGCGAGGTCTATTCCATTGGCGCCCTGACGCACCAGACCTGGAGCGACGTTGGCACCAAGGCGGGCTTCCTGATCGTCAGCGACTCGGGCGTCAAGTGGTTCAAGACCCACGCGCCCGAGTTCGTGGATGTCTCGCCGGCGACGCCCGAAGAGGAGCTGCCGCTGATTGTCGACGGTAACTTCGTTCGCGCCAGACTGAACAACTGCAAGCAGAAAGACATCGAGGAGACCCGCGAGTACCTGATGGGCCTCGGTGCCAAGGGCGTGACCATCATCGCCCAACGTGACGCCACTGTGGTTTCTCGCGCTGCCAGCTCGATCAAGGCTGGTGCCTCGCTGGAGACCAGCATTCACGACTTCGTGAAGGCGATGGGCGTGCCGAACGAAGCTCAACTCGCTGTTCTGTGCGGCGACATCATTGCGGAAGCAAGAGGTTCCGTATGAGGGCCGCTCTGCCGCTTAGCGCCAAGAAGGTCGCCCACTATTACTACACCGACGGCAATGAACTTGCCGTCTATGTGACCACGCGCTCGTTCCACATTCGCGACGGGAAGACCGGCCACTTCCCAATCAGTCCGATTACGAAGAAGCGCGACCCGCATCCGAACGAAGGGAAGGGCTTCGCCACCGAGTACGAAGTGCTGGGCCTTTACTACGGATACGCAATGGCCGGTAGCGGCTGGGATGGAGACTGCTGATATGGCGCAAATTTTTCAAAAGAGCTACGACGGCGAAAGCATCGTGGATCTCGGTCGCGATATTTTCGAGGCGCTTGACCCGCGATTTAACGAACCGGCTGCTGTCATTCCGTCCGACGAACACGGCTTTTCTCTCGGCACCTTCAAGGTGACTATCGAATGGACACCAGAAGGAGGTATTCAATGAAGTTCAAATCACTGGAAGTTCAAAACTTTCTGTCGATCAGCGAAGCCAAGATCGACCTCACGGATCGCGGCTTGCTGCTCGTACAGGGCGAAAACAAGGACGACCCCTCGGCATCATCAAACGGGGCAGGGAAGTCCTCCATTGTCGACGGTCTCTGCTGGGCGCTCTTCGGCGTCACGGCCCGCGACGTGTCGGGCGATGCGGTCATCAACCTCGCCGCCAAGAAGAACTGCATGAACGCAGTCGTCATGATCGAGGGCGACCAGGAGTTCCGCGTCGTTCGCTATCGCAAGCACGCCACCGGCAAGAACATGGTCACGATCTCAGAGCGCAACCTGCTCACCGGCATCGGCGCTGATCTGACCAAGGGCACTGACAAGGAGACGCAACTCGTCATCAACGCGATTGTCGGCTGTTCCCTTGAGGTCTTCCAGGCGTCGGTGTATTGCGGCCAGGAGAAGATGCCCGACCTGCCCGGTATGACCGACAAGCAACTGAAGCTCCTGATCGAAGAGGCTGCCGGCGTCGAACTGCTAGCTGACGCCTACCAGATCGCCCGAACTCGCCACAACACCGCAAAGGCGGGCCTCGACATCTTGACCAACGCTGCGGCGACGACCGCCAGCAACAGGGTTCGCCTCGATGCCGAGCTGGCTTCGCACCAGGCACAGTCGAAGGTTTTCGAAGACGGTCGCCGACAGCGTGCCAAAGACGAGCTGGCGAAAGTTCTGCCCATCAACGTCAAGATCGCCGAGTCGGAAGAGGCGCTGAAGGCATGGGATGAACCAGCAACGAAAGCCGAGCTGGAAACCTGTCGCGTCAAGATCGACTCACTGAATGCCGAGCAATTGGCGTTTGATGGTCTGCTGAAGAAACACTCGGCTGCCGACCGCGAAGTCACGCGGCTCAAAACTATCGCCCAAAACGCGAAGAGCAGCGTCGAGGCGATGGAACGAAAACTTGAAGGGGTCAAGAACCACATTGGCAAGCCCTGTGGCGAGTGCGGGAAGACTTACGGCGAGCATGACCTTGCTGGTGCGACAAAAACGCAGCAGGAAGCGATTGTGAAAGCCCGTGCCGATCTTCGTCCAAACCTTCTCGCGCTGAAGGATGCAATCGACGCTGCAACTGCTGCTGCTGACGCCGCCAGTACGTTCAAGGGAACCATGACCGACGTGACCGCTGTGGCGACGCGACAGCGCGAACTGAGCAACCTGCTGAACGCAATCGAAGCTGCCAAGCGTCAGGTAGATTCACATCGCAAGGATGTGGAGAGCATCAAGCGCTTCGCCAACACAAAGCTGACCGAAGCAAACCCCTGGACCAAGGCCATCGACTCGAAAGAGTCCGAGATCAAATTCAACGCCATCGCCATCGCTGACCTGAACACCAAGATCGCCGAGAAGACCACTGAAGTCGATCTGCTCGCCAGTACAGTCAAGGTCTTCGGCCCTGCTGGTGTTCGGGCGCACATCCTCGATACCGTGACGCCCTTCCTCAACGAGCGCACCACCGACTACCTCGGCACTCTGGCTGACGGCAACATTCACGCAGTCTGGAACACCCTCAGTACGACGGCGAAAGGCGAGGTTCGCGAAAAATTCAACATCGAAGTCACCAACGACAAAGGCGGTGATTCGTTCTCGGGCCTGTCAGGCGGCGAAAAGAGAAAGGTTCGCATCTCTGCCGCGATGGCGCTTCAAGACCTCGTTGCTTCGCGGGCCACTAAGCCAATCGATTTGTTTGTTGCTGACGAAGTGGATCACGCGCTGGACGAACCGGGTCTGGAGCGACTGATGGCGGTTCTCGACAAGAAAGCCAAAGAACGCGGCACGGTGTTGGTCATTTCCCACAACTCCCTCGCGGATTGGATTCCAAACGTGATCACCGTGACAAAAGAAAAAGGCAGCGCCACTGTTTCTGGCGCCGTCAGTCCATCCTCAACTTGGTAGAAGGAACAACATGAAAGCAGAGATCAGAAGTTTCAGTAAAGCGGAAGAAATGATGGGAATGCTCGCCGAGAAAATGACGGAGTTTTTCAATCAGGAAACGCCGCGAGTCAGTTTGCCGGCGCCCTGTACGCTGACCGTCAAAACCGGCGAGAAATACTCCAAGAAGCCACACATCGGCGGCGAATTGTTTCAGGCGTCGTCTGCTTACCCCGGCAAAAGGGGCATGGTTTTCGTGTTTCGCCCGATGGCTGCGGAGCCGTATCAGTTCATGGAGATTGAAGAGCGGAATATCCCGCTCATTCTGCCGGAATTCAACAAGACACTGAAGCGCTTCCAGGATGATCTGGTTGAAATCCGTCACGAAGAATCGAGCGCCAAGCGTGTCGTTGATATTGCGGCAAAAGAGGGCGTCTATGCGGACTTCGGCAGCTTCTACGTGATGGAGTTTGCATAATGAACGCCATCAAAATTATTGGTTGTGATCCGTCGCTTAGAAACTTCGGCATCGTCAAGGCCGACCTGGATCTCGACACGCTGACCTTCAAAGTCACCAGTATGGAACTGGTGAAGTCCGAAGCAACCGACGCCAAGACCGCCAAGGTGGTTCGCAAGAACTCTGACGACCTGAACCGCGCCACGCTACTACATGACGGCTTTGTTGCTGCGTGCGATGGAGCGTCCTTTGCCTTCGCCGAGGTTCCGGTCGGGTCGCAGTCTGCGCGTGCAATGGCGAGTTATGGCATCAACATTGGGGTACTGGCCGCCTGTCCGATTCCGATGATTCAGGTGACGCCGACTGAAGTAAAGCTCGCCGGCACCCGAATCAAGACAGCCACCAAGCACGAAATGATCGAGGCTGCCATGAAGGCTCACCCCGAAGCTTTGTGGCTGCTTTACAAGCAAAACGGGAAAACCTACAAGAAGGGCGATGTCAAGGATGAAAACGAACATCTCGCCGACGCCATCTTCGCTATTAAGGCGGGCCTTGCCTCTGAGCAGTTCAAGCAAACCCTCGCCATGATGCGTCACCTTCGGAAAGCGGCCTGATCATGAGACTCTGTGAAGGCGTCATGAAGGTGGAGGTGACTCGACTTAATAAGATTAAGGAGCCTGGCTTTGCGGAGAAGGGGTTCGCCAAAACTGTGCGAGATTCGGAATGCGGCAAGCTCGGCTGCTCGAATATCCATACTGAAAAGTGCGAGCATCTTCTCAATGACAGTGTGATTTTGCAGGCTTACTGCAACACCGTCGTTACCACCTCCACCGAGCATGGCGAGGTCGTCAGGTTTGCTAAGTGTCCAGATGGCGAGTATCTGATTTCCGATATGCCGGTCTCGGAAGGTTATTTCGAGCCGCCCGAATGGGAACACCGAGCCGCTGCCAAGAAGCTCAGTAGGGATGTGCCGCAGACAACCGAGGAGGCTTGGTGATGAATATCAAGGGCCGCCTAATCAGTATGAGCCTCACGCCAGCGCCAACCAAAACCTTCGGCTCATCCAATGGTGTCATGTCTAGCGTGGTAGTAGGGCGTCCAGTGGTGACGTTTTCGTTGGAGATTGATTCGGCGACCGACTCGCGTCATTTTAATCCTGGCGATCTGATCAATCTCTACTTCGCTGAAGACGAGACGAAGAAAATAATGCCGCTCTCCGATTCGCCCCGCACCGCAAGAGATGCATCCGTGAGCCTTGGAGATCATTGGTAGCGTCTTATACGCATCAGTCACCACTGACGTAGAATCACCAGCCGCATTCAAACAACGCACGAGGAAAACATGACTCACAAAACATTCACGCCTGCCCATTCCTTCTTTCCAGGCATGGGACAGGCGGTGGCCGAGCGCACGATCGTTCGCAAGATCAAACAGCCGGTGCCGCTCTACCACGAAACCATCGAGCTTCCCCGCGTCGATGGCACCGCCCTTGATGCCGAGGTGGCCGCCTGGTGCAAGTCCAACAACGTCATCTCCGAGCATTACGAAGTCCTTCATGGCGACGAGCTGATCGTTCGCGTCAAGCTCCATATCACTGACGAGATCGTCGCCGAAACTTGGGAAGATGTGGCGCACCGCGTCGCCCTCGGCAACACCATGCTCTTCCCGCCGTCAGCCAAGAGCGAGTACGACAGGATGCATCACCACTTGCGCCAGGCATCCATCTTGATGTCGGGTCGTCATTTGCAGCACGGCGACGAAACACAGCCGACGCGCCCGCAGGAAGTTTTTACCAACTGCTCCACGGCTGCCGCGAACTTCCTGACCTTCTACCTGCTGTTGAACGGCTCCGGCGTCGGTCGCGACTACTCCGACGAAATGATGGTTGTCGACTATGCCGACATGCCGATTGTGGTTACGACCATCGACCAGCATCACAAGGATGTGCAGAGCGGCGAAATCGTCGCCCAGGATATTCGCAACGCGAAACACCTGTACGCCGGTCGCACGATCAAGGTATTTGAGGTGCCGGACTCCCGCGAAGGGTGGGCCAAGGCGCTTGAGAAGATCGAGCTGGCGGCTTTTCTGGAACAGCGCCGTGAAGTGCTGATCCTCGACTTCTCCAAGGTGCGTGAGCGCGGCGCTCCGATTGGCGGCATGCAGAACCGCCCCGCGTCTGGCCCTGGCCCGCTGATGGAAGCGATCAACAAGATTGCCAAGCTGCGTGATGCCGGCATGGAACCCTGGCGCAGCACCATGTACGCCGATCACTACGCGGCAGAGTGCGTGCTGGTAGGTGGCGCCCGTCGTGCAGCTCGTATGGCCGCGAAGTTCTGGAAAGACAAGAACGTGCTGGACTTCATCCAGGTCAAGCGCGGTGGCTTCATGTGGTCGTCCAACAACAGTGTGCTGGTCGATGCCGAGTTCTGGCGCTACGTGAAGATGGAGGTGGGCGAGGGCGCTGACTGGATGACGAAGTACGACGCAGCGCACGCCAAGGCAGTCTTCAGAGCCATCACCGAAGCCGCCTACCACGACGGCACCGGCGAACCCGGCTTCATCAACGTCGATATGCTGACGTGGAACGAGACGGGCCTCTCCAAGCTGCAGGATGGCGCATTCATCGGGTCAAGTCGCTACGAACTGGATAAAGAAACGCTGGAGCTGACGAAGGAGCTTGCCGGCGCCTGGAGTGCGACCAAGCACAAGGTCATCGTCAATCCATGTGGCGAGATCGTGCTGTCATCGCTGGCTGGCTACTGCGTGCTGGCCACGGTTGTGCCATTTCATGCTGGCGGATACAAGCCGCATACAGGCTTTCTGCGTAGCGCCGAAAACATGAAAGCGTGGGACAACGACGCCGAAGATGCCTTCGGGGTGGCCGCCCGCGCCTTGATTCGCACGAACATGATGGACAGTCTCTACGCCAAGGAAGTCAAGCGCACCAACCGTATCGGCGTCGGCATCACCGCGTTGCACGAGTGGGCCTGGGTGCGGTTCGGCTACGGCTGGAAGGACATCGTGTGCGAGGAAAAGTCGCTCGACATGTGGCTGATGCTTTCTCGGTTCGCCCGCGCAGTCACCTCCGCTGCCGACGAATTCAGCGACATCGTAGGGCTTGAACATCCGCACACCCTGCGGACGATGAAGCCGGACGGCACGATTGCGAAGCTCTTCGGCTTGACTGAAGGCGCTCACCTTCCGTCGATGCGCGAGTTTCTGCGCTGGGTCCAGTTCCGCAATGACGACCCGCTGGTCGAGGTCTATCGCGCCAAGGGCTACCCGGTGCGTAAGCTGACAACTTACAACGGCACGACCATTGTGGGCTTCCCGACGCAGCCAGTGATCTGTTCGCTTGGTATGGGCAACGAGCTGGTCACGGCACCCGAGGCGACGCCCGACGAGCAGTTCGAATATCTGCGCTTGCTGGAGAAATACTGGATCACCGGCGTTGAAGCTGACGGCGTGACGCCCTGCGAAGAGCGCGGCAACCAAGTGTCCTACACGCTTAAATTCGATCCAAAGGTCGTTAGCTTCGATGCGTTCAAGAAGATGCTTTTGGACAACCAATCGACGGTTCGCTGCTGCTCGGTCATGCCTACTTCCGACACCTCAGCTTACGAATATTTGCCGGAAACCCAAGTGACCAAGGCTGAATACCAGATGATTGCCGACGCCATTCAGGATAACTCGGTCGAAGACATCGGAATGGAACACGTCGAGTGCGCAAATGGCGCCTGTCCAATCGACTTTCGGAAAGAAAAGTTTGCCTGATAAAGTCACTCACAACTGAGCTATAATGAAGTCTCTGAAGTAACGCAGCAAAATTTAGAAGTAAGCGAGGGAAGCAATAACGTTTCCCTCGCCTTTTACCCGGTTTCATTGACCGATAACAGGAGATTCACGATGAAAAAACTCGCAGTCGCATTGATGGTCGCCGGTCTTTTGACTGCGTGTGGCCATAGTGACCAACAGCAGGCTGCTCAGGCGCAGCAATACGCGCCGCAGCCTCAGCAATACGCCCAACAGCAGCCGCCGCAGGTTGTCCAGACCGCGCCGGCCCCGGTGATTGTTCAAGCTGCGCCGCAGCAGAACAATGCCATGCAGGACATGCTGCTCGGCGGTGTCATCGGTCACATGATCGGCTCCAGTGGTTCGCGTGGCGTTGGCGGTTCTGCGCCAAGTGCCGGCGCCACCACGGTCGTCAATAAGACCGTCATCAACAAGACCTACGTGCAGGCTGCGCCGACACAGATTGCCGCACCCAAGCGCGTGCAGAGCTACGCCTACCGCCCGCCTGCCACCAGTTCCCGTAGTTTCCGCCGCTAATCGGCATCGTCACACCACCTCAAGGAGAAGCACATGCAAAAGCACTGGAAAGACCTCGCCGCATTGATCGCCATCATTTCGGTTGCGCTCGTCGTCACCGCCTGTGGCAATTCCGCACCGACCAAGGTTGCCGCCGACATGAACATCGTCGATCAAAACCAATCCATCAGCCGTGAAAACGCCACCCTCAACGCCCGTCGCTACGCCGCCGAAGTCTATCCTGGCGCCGACACCCGCGTCGTCATGCAGTCCGACAGCTCGGTGAAGTCCGATTGTCGCTTCGGTGACGGCTGGGCATCCGGCGATCTGATGGACAACCGTGGCGTCAAGATCGACTCCCTGAAGTGTCAGACCAACGGCAGCGGCAAGGGAACGTTCGGATGTATGCCGAACAAGACCTTCGCCACCAAGGACTACGCGGCTGAAGACGGCAAGTGCAACACCGCCATCACGGCCCTGGATAAGTTCAAGTAGCCATGCTGCTGACCTTCACCCCGTTTTGGTTCTTCTTCTGGACGCTGCTCTGCGCGGGTCTTGAACTGACGCTGCTCTACAAGGCACGCAAGCTCTGGAAGAAGAAGTTCAGCTACTAAACCAGTACCCTAGAGCCAGGCTGGGTCTCGGAGAAAGACCGAGGGATGGTGCGACTCGTCATCGCGCCAACCATCCAAAGGGTATCGCAGTGCCTTTCGGATGGTTGAAGCTGACCATGATGGTTGTAATTCCTTTGAAGTGAAGACGTTCAAGACGCGGGTTCGAGTCCCGCCAGGTCCACAAGAAAGAAGACTGGCCGAGTCCTTACCAGACCCACCAGATAAGTATGCGGCGGTGTTCGCGTGAAGCAACGACGCTCGCCAGTCTTCTCCCTTATGGGCCTGAATTGGTTTCGATTGGGCGAGATAGTGGAGAAGGCAACCGGATAGGCGACTGACCTAATCAGCGCAAAACCAGTAACCGCCAACGACAGCGTTTACCTGCAAGCCGCCTAAAAGCCGGCAAGCCGGGATGCCCACCACATAGCTTCGGCTGTGCCTGAGAACAGAAGGTGGGCGCCAATTCTTAACGAGGGAACAGCAATGCCAATCTTCGATTATAAATGCGCCGACTGCGGCAACGAGTTCGAAAAGATCGTCCGCTCTGAAGTGGTCGATGTCGAGTGTCCGCTGTGCGGAGCAATCGCCGAACGCAAGGAAGTTTCGTTCAAGGGCGGCTTTGTCCTGAAGGGCGAGGGCTTCTACAAGCCGAGTCCGGTTCATCCCCTGGACAAGCAGTAATCCATTTCACGACAAGGAGCATCAATGAAAATCGTCCAACCAACCTTCGAGATCATCGACCACAACAACCTGCTCCGCAACATCGAGCTTGGCGCCAGGGTCTGCTACAAGTCGGAAGACAAGATCGGTCCCGGCTCGGATGTGGCGATCATCGAGAAGATCAAGAACTTCAAGCACGAGAGCGTGCTGGAGCATGGCGTCATCACCGTCAAGTTTCTGACCGATCGTGGCGTCACGCACGAGCTGGTGCGGCATCGGGTTGCCTCGTTCTCGCAGGAGTCAACACGATACTGCAACTACAGCAAGGACAAGTACGGCAACGAGATCAGCTTGGTTGATCCGTTCTTCTTCGACCCTGCCGAGCCGACGCAAAACGTCATCATCCCGACGGCGCTCATGAGTGTTTCCGGTGGCCCGAAGCTCTTCGCGATGGGCGGCGAAGACGGCGAGGGCGTGCAGATGAATTCCTTCGATGTGTGGTTTCTGACCTGTCTCTGGACGGAGTGGGGCTACAACACCTTGACGCAGCAGTTCAAGCGCTCCGCACAAGAAGCCCGCTCGGTGCTGCCGAACTCGCTGAAGACCGAGATCCAGGTGACGGCCAACGTGCGGGAATTCAGACATATTTTGAATCTTCGCTGTAGCAGAGAGGCGCACCCGCAGATCAGGCAAATCATGATCCCGCTGCTGCGTGAATTTGCAAAGCGCTGGCCGGTGCTGTTCGCCGACATTGCCGAGAGACATATTGCTGATGGTAATTTCCCTGCCGAACATGAAGCAAGGCAAGTGTGTTAATGTGCTTCACATCGCGCATGTTAGCTGTTACTATTGACACCTTCTAAACCGAGGTACTTATGGGACACGCTAAGCCTTCCGACGAAACAAAGGGCGCTATCGCCAGTATGTATTTGGCCGGCTACAGCCTCTCTGTAGTTGCTGCAAAATTTGGGTACAAGAGCCATGTTTCTGTGCTGAAAATACTCAGACAACTGGGAGTTGAAACCAGAACGCAGAGCGAAGGGATGACCGGGCTGGCAAATGCCAGAAAGCACTCGCTAAATGAGCATCTGTTCGACGGCGAGATTGACACTGAGGAAAAAGCATACTTGCTCGGGCTGATGTATTCAGACGGATGGGTGACGACGGCGCAGGGCGGTAAGTATGTAATGGGTATCGGATCGACTGACCGTGAGATCGTCGAAATGGTCAAGAGCATTCTTTCCGCCACTAACCCAATAGTTGCCAAGAAGGTGTATAGCGACGCGCACCGACAGGGGTATGAGTTTGTCGCCAGCAGTAAGTCACTCGTGACCGGATTGCGGCATCATGGATGCGTTGAGAATAAGTCTCACATTCTTACGTACCCGACCCTAAAGGAAGGCATGCACCGGCACTTTATTCGGGGCCTGTGGGATGGCGACGGGTCAGTAAAAAACACTATCCCGAGTTCGAAACACCGAAGTAAGTACCTGCGTCTGTCGTTGGTTGGCGCAATGGACCTACTCTACGGAGTGATGTTGCACATGGATTACGCACTTGGCTGCAAGGGCGCCTTTTCCAATCACGGAAACGTTTTTCGCCTCGTTTACAGTTCCAGAGCAAAGGACGTTCATGACTACATTTACAAGGATGCAAAGTATGCGCTGGCACGAAAAGCCACATTAAGTAATACCGAACATCCGGCGCCCGCACAGGAAGTTCTTCACGTTCCGGTTTAGTCCTTATATTTTCGGGCTATACTAGATAAGTCAGCACTGAACCAATACAAACCGGAGATACATCATGAAACAGATGAAAGACCTTCTGCAATCCCTGCTTGTTGCCATCGGGCTGCTCCGCAAGAAGACCACCGACGACGCATTGACCACCTTCTACAAGGCGGTCGATGAACTGAAGAAGGTTGAAGCCGAGCATACGGCTCTTGCCGATCTGCACAACGAGGCGAAGGCGGTGGCCGAAAAAGCCGCCAGCATCGCCTACGCCGAAGCCAACCGCGCCCGCAGCGTGGCCGCCAAGGTCGCCGCGCTGATCACCGCCTAACCCAATATCACACAGCCCAAAGGAGTCATCATGTCCCAAGCCAACCAGAGCAATGCCAACGTCAGCCCGCTTCATGAACTGCTGTTCGGAAAGAGCGGCGCAGCGAGCGCGTCTGTCGTATTTCCGAAAACCAACGAACACCTGATGGACGATTTCCCGCACGGTGGCTGCGTCGGCTCCAGCTTCGGCCCGTTCGACAGCAGTCATGAAACCACCCTGACGCGGGAACAGTTCATCAAGGCGATCTTCGGCGACACCATGCGTCAAGCCGAAGCGCGTGCGGCGGAAGCCGAAAGTGAAACCAAGGTCGCTCCCCCGTTGGGCGAAACCAAGGTCGCAAGCCTGCTGGACGAAGCCTTTGCTCCCGCCTACTCGGATCGTCTGATCTCCAACATGCCGGACGGCGAAGTGACCGACGAAGCGATCATCTCCGTACCTGGCGCCATCGTGTTCGACGGCGACGACGCTTGCGAATCCAGCGCTGCGGTCGTGCTTGAGCGTCATCCGAACTCGGGCGGTCTCGCTATTCGCATCGGTGACGATGGCGGCAACTCGGTCGTCTTCGACTCCGGCACCGTGACCCGCCTCTGCGGTGCGCTGCAAACGCTTTCCGCGTTCGCTGGCTTTCTCCACAACACGAAAGGTCAATAACATGAACCACAAAGAATACCAAGCGGCAGCAGTCCGCACCGAGTCGGTTCCGGCCAAGATCAACGTTGGCGAAATTCCGTTGCATGCGTTGCTGGTCTCGATGATTGCCACCACGCAGCTCGCCAACGACTTCAAGCGCACCATTTTCTACGGCAAGGATCTTGACAGCGCCGCCGTTGCTGCGGTCGCCGATTCGATTTCGGGTCTGTTCGCTTTCATCAGCGCGGCGGCCAAGCAGGGCGATCTGCAGAAGTCCGTCTTCGAAATGAAGATGGAGGGCAAGGTCTCGCTGCCGCCCGAACTGCTTACGCTCGACAAGGACAACATCGACATCCGTCTGCTGCACGCGGGATTCGGCATCTTCACTGAGTCCGGCGAGATTCTCGAACACGTCTTTGCTGCCTACGAGAACGGCGTGCAACACATCGACGAAGTTGGCTTCGGCGAAGAGATCGCCGATGTCGCCTGGTATCAAGCCATCGCCGTTGATACGCTCGGTCTGGATATGGACAAGCTGCTCGAAGCCAACATTGCCAAGCTGAAGGCGCGTTTCCCCGAAAAGTTCGACGCAGCCCTGGCCATCAATCGCGACACCGATGCCGAGCGTGCGGTTCTCGAATCCCATCATGCGTCCGACGTGGTGCCGCGTGGTTCGCTTGGCGAAGAGATTACCGCGTAATGATCGGCATTTCAGGCGCCCATCGAGTAGGCAAGTCAACGCTTGCGAAGGCTTACGCTGAGAGCGCCAAGATTGATTACGTCCCGACCACGGCGGTCGGCGTTTTCAAGCGCCTGGGACTTGATCCTGCTGCACCAATGGACTTCGGTACGCGGTTGATGGTGCAGCGGGAGATCCTCAAAGAGTTCGACGGCATTTACGCGCAGTACGCCGGCAAGGTTGCTGTCACCGACCGAACACCGTTGGACTTGATGGCCTACACGCTGGCGGAATGTGTCGGTGATGCGGTCAGCGAAGAGGAACAGGTGAAATTGGCTACATACATGCAGGACTGCTTTGATGTCTTCAATAAGCGGTTCTTTCTGTTGATGATCATTCAGCCTGGCATCGAGCTGGTAGCGGAAGAGGGCAAGGCAGCACTGAACAAGGCTTACATCGAGCATTTGAACGCGATCATTCTTGGCTTGTCGGTGGATGAGCGGTTGCGGGTTCCGCACTTCTACCTGCCGCGTCGCATGCTGGACCTGGATGACCGAATCATCGCCCTGAAGAATTCCAATATTCGGGTGCGGCGTCGGGCAGAGCAGGACTACATCGAAGCGGTTGAAGACGGCAGGATAGTTCGGCATTAAGCAAAGCAGTCAGGATAAGTCACAAGTGAAGCGACTTTCCTGACTGTTTGTTATATCATAGGTTTGTCGCGAGTGCGAAAGAACCGGGAGAACAGAATATGGCAGCAGTATTGCAAATTGAGATAGCGAAAGACGTATTGGCGCACGTCAATGACATGCCGACAGTTCGTGAAGAGCTGGAGCGCAAGACCTACGAAACCCTGAACCACCTCTCGGATCGCTTCCTCGCGGGCTACATCAGCGAGGCTGACGTATCGTTCGGCTGCGACATCATCTGGATGGTTGCTTCGGGCCTGGTGGGTGACGATCTGGCGAAGGCGATCACGACGAGCGTCTCCACCGAAAGCAAGCAAGAGCGTCGGATCTTCGCCGACGAGTCCGACAACATCACGCTGACCGTCAAGCGGGTTATGGGCGAAGACACCTTCACCATCCTCAAGCGCAGAGGGTCTGCGATCATCGAGGGCAAAGCCATTCAGTGCGGCACACCCAAGCAAGCGAAAGAGAAGATGGAAGCCCTGTGCGCCCGTCTTGTTAATCGTGGCATGGATGAACTCTAGGAGACCAGCATGAACGAAATCAAGGAACCAACCGTCACGCAAGAACGAACAGGTCAGTGCGATCCGCATGAAGTCTTCAATCACGACGCTTTCGGCACCGTGACGATGACGGTTACACGCGGCGGCGACAGCACGTTGTTTGGGTCCGACCTCGGGCACGGTGATCGCGTCTGCATCAAAGTCCAACGCGCAGAACGCAAACGCAACTTGAATCGCGATTGGATTCACGGCGATTGTCGCCCGATGGTTGAGTTTGAAATGAGCCACGCGCAGTTCGCCCAGTTCATCACGTCGCAAGGCAACGGCAGCGGCACGCCCTGCACGTTGCGTCAAGCGCCGGAACGCGGCACGTCAATTCGCGAAATGCCAGGTATCAAGAATATCGAAACAAAACACGAAACCTTTCGGCGCGAAATCGCCGACGCCAGTAGAAAGCGACTTGAAGCCATCAAACGCAAGGTCGATGAACTTGGCGATTTGATCGAGTCCGGCAAGCTTCCGAAGTCTCAACTGCGCGAGCTTCACAAGGAGCTTCATCGGGAAGCCTCGTATTTGCCAGGCACGATGGAGTTCGTCGTTAAGTCGGCGGAAGAGGCGCTTGAGAAGGCAACAAGCGACGCCAAGATCGAGGTTGAGTCCTACATCGCAATGTCGGCCCAGCGCATCGGGCTGAAGCACATCAGCCAGCTCGCGCAGTTGGAAAACAAGCCGGCAAGTGCGGGAACACCCTGCGAACGCGGCGAGCATACGTTCAGCAGGTCGATGAATCAGGAGTATCCGCGCCGCTGCGTTTATTGCGACACACCGGAGAAGGCGTAGGCATGCTGATCGCGAAGATACAACTGTCGCCGGCGAAGTCGGTCATCGCGGAGGTTCTGCGGATCGGGCTGGTGAAGTTTGATCCTCGTCCCGATTGGGCGCTCGTGCGCTGGCCGGTAGGAGATAGACCCATGAGAACGCATGTGGTTTGGATGCACCCCGACGACACCCTGTTCATTTGGGTTCGCGAGTTCAATTTCAAGGAGAGGCAATGAAACCTGTCAAGATTTTCAGCGACGCCATTGAAGGCAAGGCCCTCGCTCAGTTCCATGACGCAATGTCGATGGGCTTTGCGGTGCAGGGCGCACTGATGCCGGACGCCCATGCAGGCTACGCGCTGCCCATTGGTGCGGTCGTGGCGACAGACGGGGTAGTTGTGCCAGCCTGGGTCGGTTACGACATCGGCTGCGGCATGTGCGCGATCCCGACCTTGTTCAAGCGCGAAGAGGTGGAGACGAATAAGAAGGCGATCTTCGACCAGATTTACCGCGACGTGCCGGTTGGCTTCAACCACAACTCAAAGCCCGTCGATTGGAGCTACGAAGGCCGCATTTCTGATTTCGCCGCCAAACTTTACGCTAGTGGCGCGTGCGAAAAGCAGATCGGATCACTCGGTTCGGGGAACCACTTCATCGAGATCGGCTACGACGAGCGGGATACTGTCTGGATCGTAATTCACTCAGGTTCGCGTGGCGTCGGTCACAAACTCGCCACGCACTACATGAAGCTCGCGTCCAAGTCGGACAAGGCGAAAGAGTGGCATTACGGGCTTGACGTGAGTTCGCCCGATGGCAAGAACTACATCAACGACCTGGCGTTCGGCCTGCAGTTCGCGCTGGACAACCGCAAGACGATGCTGAATCGCATTTCGTGGGCCATTCATCATGTCGGCTGCGGCGGTGCACTTCTGTGGCTTGACCTTATCAACCGCAACCACAACCACGCCGAACTCAAAGATGACCGGTGGATTCACCGCAAGGGAGCCACACACGCCGAAGACGGCATGATGGGTGTGATCCCCGGCAACATGCGTGACGGATCGTTCATCGTTCGTGGCAAGGGCAATCCCGACTCGCTGTTCTCCAGCTCGCATGGAGCTGGGCGTGTCATGAGCCGAACCGAGGCGAAGAGTACTCTGTCGGTCGCGACGTTCGTCGAGCAGATGGAAGCATCGGGTGTTCAGGCGAAGGTAGGCTTCGATACCGTCGATGAGTCACCGCTGGCTTACAAGTCGATTTTTGATGTGATGGCGATGCAGACCGATCTGGTTGAGGTCGTCCATCACATCAAGCCGATCATCAACATCAAGGGGTAGGCAAACAAGAGTTTCCAGCATCGGGCCAATCCCGGTGCTTTATCATCGCTTTTGTACTAAGTCAATCGTGACTAATCAAGGAGATCACCAATGAAACACGTTTATCTGCAAAATGGCCGCACCTTCCGTCCCGCCGACCCCGACTCGCTGAACATCCAACAGACGCTCCCGTTTGGCACCTACACCGTTGGCTGCACGCCGGCTGGCTTTCATCTTGAAAAGATTGGTGACTTTACGCTGCCGAGCAAACTCTACGGCGACGTGGAGAAGAAGACTGACCGCATTCTCAGCACCTTCCAGGATCGCCCCGCTGGCACCGGTGTTCTGCTGTCCGGCAAATCGGGTTCCGGCAAGACGATGCTGACCAAACGCATCTCGCAGAAGGCAATGGATGACCTTGGCGTCATCACTATCGTCATCAACCAGCCGCTGCGTGGCGAAGAGTTCAACTCCTTCATCCAAAGCATCGAGCAGCCGGCGATCATCCTGTTCGACGAATTCGAAAAGGTCTATGACCGCGAAGCGCAGCAGCTCCTTCTGACGATCTTCGATGGCACCTACTCGTCCAAGAAGCTGTTCCTGCTGACCTGTAACGACCGCTTCCGCATCGACAACTACATGCAGAACCGGCCCGGTCGCATCTATTACTCGCTGGAATACGGCGGTCTCGACAAGGACTTCATCACCGAATACTGCCAGGACAACCTGAAGAACCTGGACAACCTCAACGGCGTCGTTATCGCGTCGGCGTTCTTCAACGAATTCAGCTTCGACATGCTGAAGGCGCTGGTCGAGGAAATGAACCGCTACAACGAGACGGCGACCGAGGCGATGCAGATTCTCAACATGAAGCCGCAAAACGACGAGGGCGGCACTTTCGTCTGCACCATCATGCGTGACGGCAAACCGGTGGTGTACGGCAGTGACGACGGCACCACGATCCCCGCAGCCCGCTGTCGGCGAAGGGCTGGGGAATTAACCTCTACGCCACCGAGTACGACGACGATTTCACGGGCGAACGCAAGCCTAACGAGATCACCGAGGATGAGACTTACCAGATCGACGTGGAAAAGCTGATCAAGGTCGATCCGGCTGCGGGTACGTTCGTCTTCGGCACCAAACGGCCCGACACCGAGATGCACTTTAAGCGCCAGGTTGTGCGTCCGCTGACTTTCAATTACGACGAGTTCTAAACAAGGCAGGGCGCCGGCGTGGTCGGCGCCAAACCAAACATCAGGAGAAAATAATGTCAATGAAACATATGGTTATGTCCGTCTCGCCGGCCCTTGCTGAAGAGTGGCTCAAGATGAACACAAACAATCGCAAAAAGCGCCCCAGCACGGTAAAGAAGTACGCCCGTGCCATGCGTGACGGCGCATGGAAGCTCACACATCAGGGGATCGCCTTTGATGAGGATAATCGTCTTCTTGACGGTCAGCATCGCCTTGAAGCCATTGTGCAGTCGGGCGCCACCGTGGAAATGCTGGTGTGTTTCGATGTGAGTCGCGACGTGTTCGCCTTCATCGACGACGGCGCCATTCGCAACTCAGCAGATCGTCTTGGCAAGGACAAGAACCACTCCGAAGCCATTCGTTTCGCCTGCCGTATGATCTTCGGTCGCGAGCCAACCCCCACCGATCTGATCGAGGTTGATGGTCACATTGGCGACACACTCGCCGATCTGATCGCCTTCTGCCCTACGTCGGTGAAGTATTTCTCGTGTGCCGCCATGAAGGTTTCTGCTGTGGCTCACATACTTGCTGGCTCCGATGAGCGGTACGTGCTGGAAACCTACCGCTCGCTTGTTCTCTCGGACCTTTCCTCTATGTCGCCAAGCGGCGTCGCGCTGACCACGCAGTTCCTGAAAAACACCCTTCACACAAACGACCTGCGCGACACCGTGGCCCGTGGCGTGACCGTGTTCGATTCGGCGCGGAAAAACAACGTCAAGATCATCATCAAAGACCCCGACACGAACTATTCCTGGGTCCGTGATGTTTTGCGCAGCGAAATGCGCGGGCCGCTGGCTCTCGCGGCTTAATCACGCAGGGCGTCGGCATGAGTTGGCGCCCTATCTGACATCGGGGAGAAGAGCATGGCAACCAAAACCACAGGCGCTGAGTTCAAGCGCTTTTACAGCGACAAGGCTATTTGGGGCGAAAGCCCTGGCGCAATTTGGCATGACGATGATGTCGTTACCGTAAATGGAGTTGTCCAAGAAGACTTGGCCGACGAAAACTTTCCCGACGGAGCCGCCGTAACGATCTCAGACGGTGTTGTGTATGGCGTTGCCGGCGAACCTTCGTTTGAGACGTTCTTCAAGCGCTGGAAGAGGGCGCAGACGACGGCCTCATTCCCGGTCGAGTGCGACATATCAAAACTTGACGCGGTGAAGGCGGCAATTCAAGCGGCTGGCGGGAAAGTGTTGAAATAATGGCCAGCCCTGTGGATCTCTCCTGGTTCATTGGCAGGAAGTTCAACCTTACTGGCGTAGACACAACAGGCGCAATCTCCATGAAGACATGGGGAGATGACTTCAAGAGTTGTCAGGCGGTAAATTTCATCCTCGACGGCATCACTTACTCGGCTATCGAAAACCCAGATGACGGCTATCGGTCGAGCATGCATGAGATTCGCGTAACGGACGCGGTGGTTGCCAACACATTCCCGTCGTGCGCGGTTTTCGTGGAATATATGCCGGATGACGACTATGGGACAAATGATGTCGCCTTATTCAAGGACAAAATAACGGGCAAAACCGTGTTGGAGATCGGCACCCATAGCTCGGACGACTACTGCCCGTCGTTCGTTGGCGCGTTTCACCCAGAGGCGATGGCGGTCAATGTGAGAGATTCGTCGCCTCAAGCTACGAGCTACGTGCCGGCTGCTGAAGCTACGCCAGGCTGGGGAGAGTTCGCGTGACCTCCGTCGCCAGTACGTCCCTCGCCGCCTATCACGCACTCCCGGTCACGGACCTGGAAGAGCTTGTCTGCCGCGCCATCGCGTCATTTGGCATCGAGGGATGTATCTCCGATCAGGTTCGCGACTTGTTCCCAAGCCTCTCCTACTCATCCGTCACAGCGCGGTTCTCTGCGCTTGAAGAGAAAGCGATGATCTTCCGCGCTGGTGACACGCGACCGGGCGAGTCAGGGCGACGCCAAAAGGTCATGCGTGACATCAGGTATGCGTCGTCTGTTCCTGTCGTCGTAGCGACGACGAAAATGAACCCGTACCTCAGAGGCATGATCGCGGCAGCCAAGATCGTCAAGGCGTCGTCTGATCTGCACTCTGCCAAAGATGCACTTTACAAGGAGCTGAAACGTGTCCTCACAAAATGATCGGCAAGCGAGAGTTCCGCTGACTGCTCCAACGCTCTGTCGCTAAACTGACGATATCGAAACAAGAAAAGGGACTGAACAATGCGTGAAGCCTACGAGCGAGTGATCGACATTCTGACCGGCGAGATCGATCACAAGGCGATGTGTATCGCCTTTGCCAAGCGTTACCCGAAGGAGTTCTGCCAGGTGGTCGGCATTGATCCGATTCAGGCGAAACAAACGGAGCTTGAGCGGAAGATCATCGACTTTTACACCGTCGGCAAAAAAGTTGAGGCGATCAAGCTGCATCGTCAAGAGACAGGCAGCGGTCTCAAGGAAAGTAAGGACTTTTGCGATCTGCTTTTCGACAGGCACATTCACACGCCAAAAACCACCACACCCGATCCGACGTGGTAATATCGCGCCATTATCAATCAGTCACAAGTGAGACATCATGAAAAAACTATTTCGTCGCCTTTACGTTGCCGCAATCTACCTTCCTCTTTTGGCTTTCGGCGTGGTTATCGGTGCGGTTCTAGGTGCCGTCATGGGCATCACCGGCACGACCGTACCGTTGTGGAATGAATTCAAGGGTGCTGGAAACGCTTAATTTTCCAACACAGCATCAGTCATACCTGACTATACTGTAAGTACAAAACAACCCAACCATCACAGGAGATTCACTATGAGACGAGTTCTTGGCTACCAATCCACCGACGGCACGATCTTCGGCGACAAAGCGCTTTGCAAGGCCCACCAGACCAACCTGAACATCCTCTTCGCCTCGCGCAGCCTGGTCGAGAGCAAGTTCGATGATGCGCTGCCGACAAGCGAAGCTGTGCGCGACGCCGTGACCGACTTCCTGATCGAGAACAGCGGCGATCTGCTCAACGTGCTGGCCGGCAAGATCCAGGCGCCGGAAGAAAAGATTGAAACGCAGCAGATTGCGCCTGCTCCCGCCGTTTCGGAGAACGTCGAGCCTGACCAGCCCGTGACGGGCGCACCAATCGACGACGAACTGGACGAACTGCTCGTCGATTTCGCCTAACAACACCGCCGTCTTGCCCAAGCGGCCCGTCGAGTGATGGGCCTCTTCCACAAGACCACCAACAACCAGGAGAGAGCAATGAGCGAATTCAAGTGCGAAGTCGTCCGCGTCGAGATCATCCCGCATCCGAACGCCGATGCAATCGAGATCGCCAAGGTTGGCGATTACCAATCCATCGTCAAGAAAGGCCAGTTCTGCAACGGCGAACTGGCGGTCTATCTGCCCGAGCAGGCAATCATCCCGAAGTGGCTGCTGGTCGAGATGGGCTTTTGGGACGAAGAACGCCAGAAAGGCGGACTGCACGGCGCTACCGGCAATCGCATCAAAGCAATCAAGCTGCGCGGCGTGCTGTCGCAGGGCATCGTGTATGGCGGCGAGCAGTTTGTGGAAGACGAAGAGGTCGAAGTTCTTCTGACGACCGGGCGCGACGTACTTGGTTTGCCGTATGGCGTCGGCCTCAAAGAAGGCGACGACGCGGCTGAGTTCCTGGGTGTCGTCAAGTACGAGCCAGCAATCCCGGCACACATGGCTGGTCGCATCATCGGTGCAGACCTCTCGGCCACGCATAAATACGACTTCGACAACCTGAAGAAAATGCCTTCGATGTTCGACGACGGCGAGCATGTGGTCATCACCGAAAAGATTCACGGCACCTTCCTGGCCATCGGCGTCGTGCCAACCAAAGACGCCAACGAGAAATACTACGGCGGTCGCGTCACCATCTCCAGCAAGGGGATGGGCGCCAAGGGCTTTGTGCTGGATCACAACGACGAGGGCAACCTCTACGCGCAGTGCGCCAAGAAGCATGGTCTGCTCGACAAGGTGCTGGAGATGGGCGGTCTGCTCGCTGACTCACACGACAAGCCCGTCTTCCTGTGCGGCGAGGTCTTCGGCAGAACAATGGGCGGCGGCATCGTGCAGGATTTGACCTACACCGATGAGCCGCTTGATTTCCGCGCCTTCGACATCTGCGTCGGCAATCGCGGCAGCGAAGAGTATTTCGACTGGATGAGCTTCAGTGTCGCCTGTGAAATGATGGGCATCTATCGCGTGCCGGCATTGTTCATCGGCCCGTACTCAAAGAGGTCGTCCTGAAGCATACCGATGGCCCGACGACGCTGCTCCCGGTCAGCAACAAGGCGCACATCCGCGAAGGCGTGGTTGTGAAGTCCCTCAATGAAACTCGCCATCCACATTTCGGTCGCAAGATCGCCAAGAGCGTCAGTGAGGCGTATCTGCTTCGCAAGACGGAAAACGCAACTGAGTACGCATGATGACCTCCAGCCCGACTGTTATCTTTGAAGGTTTGCGGATCACATCAATTCGCGACCTTAATGACGCCGCACAAAATCTCGTTGAAGGATTCTGCAGTGGCGGCTTCTCGGATCACAAAACGAACATCATCAAGCTATTCGAGGAGGTTGGCGAGCTTTCGCAAGCGACAATCAAGGGAACGCGGCAGGACTTGATTGACGAGATTGCTGATGTGCTGATTGTGGCGACGGCGCAGGGTGCTTTTGTAGGCGCCACAGCCGGCGAGCTGCAGGACGCTATTGAGCGAAAGCTGAACAAAGGTCTCGCACGTCTTGACACTTTGCTCAAGACGGAAAACGCAACCGAGTACGCTTAATCCAGCTTTCATCTGGTATCATGAAGTAACTCAGCGCTGACGAGTGTCGGCGTTGAACCAAAACACAGGAGAAACATCATGGCCACAGCCCGTATCACGAACATCCTTCGCCAGCAGATTCACGACGCGGCGATGAAGAACGCCTTCGCGGCAGAAAAGGCACAACTCGAAGCTGACTGGAAGGCGTTTTCGCTGAAGGTCTATGACAAGATCGTCGCCAAGAAGGATCAGGCGCTGATCGAGCAACTGCCTCGTGAATTGTTTTGGCGCACTTCCTCAAAGGAAGCGTTGATCGCGCCGAACGTCAAGGCACACGACCGTCTGACGCTGAAGTTCGATAAAGACATGGCGTTCCCGCAAAGCTGGCAATACCGTCGCGGCGAAGCGGTTGTCGATGCGAAGCTCCACGCTGAATTTCGCAAGCTGGAAGACCGCAAGGACGCCATCGAAGCAAGCGAAGAGGAACTGAAGTCGAGCATCAATCAAGTTCTCTACTCGGCAACGACGGTCGCCAAGCTGCTTGAAGTCTGGCCCGAGTCCGATCCGTTCATCCCGGACTGGGCCAAGAACGTTGTCAAGAACACCAACCTGCCTGCGGTCTGCGTTTCCGGTTTGAATGCGCTGCTGGCGAAGGCCCTTGGTGTACCAATGCTGACTGCGGCTTAACGAATTCCAGAGAGCCTGCACGGCTCTGCTGGTCGAGGCCCTCTGGGTCGGCTGCAGGTTGCCCTGAAAAGCGCCTGTGGTGCCGGTCTCACGACCTCGATCCAGTGGGATGCGTGCAGGGGAGCCGCGAGAGCGGAGCAAATAACACGAGGCGACATCATTTCGCGCCTACTCTGAACAACCAGGAGAAACACCATGAACGAAATCAAACTCGGCAGCACCGTCAAAGACCTCATTTCCGGCTTCACCGGCATCGCTATTCAACGCCTGGAGCAACTGAACGGCAACGTGCAGATCGCCATCCAGCCGAAGATAGCAGAGGGCGCCACCGCCTATCCCGAGGCGATGTTCATCGACCATCACACGCTTGCCGTGATCGACGAAGGTGTCAGCGCCAACATGATCGAGCCGGAAGAAACCATGATCGAGCTTGGCCAGCGTGTGCGTGATCGCGCCACCGGCTTCGAAGGCATCGCCACCCAGCGTGCGATCTACATCAACGGCTGTACGGGCTACTCGGTGGTGCCGAAGATGCGCGAAGACGGTCTGATCAACGAAGTGCCGTCGCCGAGCTGGATCGACCACAACCGTCTGGAAGTGGTTGGCGACGGTCTTCACGCCGATGTGCCGCGTGCGGTGGTCGAGAAGGATGAGAAGGATGCGCCGACGCCGACCACCGTGCGTCCTGGCGGTCCGGCGCAGCGTGTCATGAATCGGTAAGCAGTATCGCGTATTGTGGCGTCAGTCAGCGGTGACAAGTGTTGCCGCGACTTTTAAGGGAGAAGCACAATGTACGTCCTGATTGTAATTTGGGTCATGTCCTCGACGGTAATAACCGGAACCGAGCGAACCAAGAACCAGATCAGTTCGCCGGCCATCGCCATGCAGGTGTTCGACTCGCAGACAGCCTGTGATACCGCCGCAGGCTATATCAAAGGTATACTCGCCGGCAGTCGCATTGACGCGTTCTGCGTCCTTAAATGACCCCGCTTCGCCTCCTGAAACCCTACCGTCGCCTGCGCGGCGGTATTTGGGTGCATGTTCGCAATCGAGGCTGGCGTCGTGCGGTTCCTTCGCCGTGTGGTGAGTGGCTGCACGACGACGCTGGATTCCGCTACCGCTTCACCAATCGCTACATCATGAAGATCGAGGACTACTCGCGTAACCTGTCGCTGTCCAAGCTGTATGGGTTATGCTAAGTCATCACTGAGACAAGCAAGGGGAAGACATGAAAATCCAGAAATCGACCGCCGAGAAGCTAACCATCACCGGCGTTGAGAACCTCGATCCGGTTGCCGTCATCGTTGAAGACTTCGGCCCAGGACAAGGCAAGATCACGATCACCTGTTTTGGTGACGCCTGGAGCCATTACTGGAGCCACATGGGCGAAGACAATAAGCTGGCTGACTTCTTCTGCGGCTGCGACGAACACTACCTAGCCAAGAAGCTGAAGAGCGGCATCAATTCCAAGATTGACGATGACGACGACGAGGCTCTGGAAAAACTGCTCAAGGTCAAAATCATCGAGGGGCGCAAGGATGACTCCTTCAACAAAAATCAGGCGCGTGACCTTTGGGATCGCACAAAGTGTGTTGAAGCCAGCAATCCTAGCGCCCACAGCGATCTGCTTTACGACGTTCTCGGCGACGAGTGGTGGTGTTGCACGCCAAAGAAGCCAAACCCCGGTTACGAATACCTGTGCCGAATCATCAAGACGGTGCAAGCGGCAATGAAGATGGATGCGACCGCAGCCGTCGAACCGTCCTAGTTGCACGGGTTACAATAAGTCATCACTGACACGACAAAGGAAAGCACCATGCCCAAGATCGCCTTTCTGGACACCGAAACCACCGGACTCTTCGCGGAGGATCAGCGCATCATCGAAATCGCGATCCTCACCTATGACTCAGGCAGCCGAAAGCTGGTTGATTCCTACGTGCAGCGCATCGATCCTGAGCGTGCCATTGAAGCAAAGGCCCAGGCGGTGCATGGCATCAGCTACGAGTCGCTGGCGGGTGAGCCGAAGATGAAGGACGTGGCCAACACCATCTCCACGAAGATCGACGCCACCGCGCTGGTGGTTGCCCACAACGCCGCCTTCGACGTGCCCTTCATCGGGATGGAGTTGCATCGCGTTGGCGCCCCGCTGCCGAGCGTGCCGTCGTTCTGTACCTGCGAGAACGGACGTTGGGCAACCCCCGACGGCAAGCTGCCAAACCTGCGTGAACTCTGCTTCGCCCTTGGCGTCGATTACGACCCGAGCAAGGCTCACGGCGCCGAGTACGACGTTCAGGTCATGGCTGAGTGCTTCTTTCGCGGCGTTGATCGTGGCTTCTTCGTTCCGACCTACCGGGAGGCAGCATGAGCGTCGTCTGCCCGTACTGCGGCAAGCCGGCTGAGTTGGTTACGGGTGCCGCTATCTATCCGCGTCGCTCTGATCTTCACGGTAAGAGCTTCTATCGCTGCAATCCGTGTCATGCCTACGTTGGCTGTCATCCAGGTACGACGAATCCACTCGGACGCCTGGCGAACGCCGAGCTTCGCAGAGCAAAGATGGCAGCGCATGCGGCATTCGACCCAATCTGGAAGACAGGAAGAATGAAGCGTGGCGTGGCCTACGAGTGGCTCGCGAAACGACTCGAAATCAACAAGAGCGACTGCCATATCGGCATGTTCGACATTGAAACCTGCAAGCGCGTTACCGAGGTTTGCTGGAAGCAAAGGGGAACAGCATGAGCCACATTGAAATTTCAGCAGCGCTCGTCATCAGGGCCTGTGAGCGCTACCTTGAGGAGCGCGAGGAGAACATCGAGGAGATCCGGGAGTCCGCCATCGCCGACGAAATGAACGCTCGTCGCTGGTTTTGGCAGCGAAAGAAGACTCGCGAGGAGGCAATCGACAGTCTTCGCTCCGACTTCATTAACCGCTACAACACGGCGCACTTTCACTGTGGTCGTCAGGCGGGCAGGGTTCAGCACCTTCTCACGCTGGCGAAGCTGACCGGCAGCCTGAATATGAATCTTGACGACCAGCACGCCGCCGACATCGGCTCTTACTTGCGGGAGGAAGCATGAACGTTAAAGAGATTTTCGAGAAAAACAACGCCGAGTTCCTGAAATTCGGCAATGTCCAGAATAAGCTGAGTCAGCGGGCTGATCTTCACGCCTTCATGTTGCTCGACGCTCTGCTCCCCGGCGATCAGGATATGGTTTCTGCTGCCGACCACGAAGAGATTTGGCTTGATGTTGGCATCGAAGACCTGGCTGCGGTAGCCACTGAAGCGCAGATTGTCGAACTGATTCGCTGTGGCGTTCGCCTTGACAGCGAATTCGATTGCCTTTGCATGTTCGTGTGACGCCGTGATCTACAGTCTAATTCCTACAAACACAAGTCCCTCTACGGGCTTGAAGAAGAGCGGATGGTGAACATTCGTCTTTCCGTGATGTCTCGGAAATAGGTTCACGATGCGTGATTTGAGAGGATTTTGAGCTGGATGATAATGGGCCGCTTTGGTGATGTATTGCCATCCAGGAATTTACACAAATAACGCGGCGACTGGAACGATTTCAGCGTCGAACAAGACGGAAAGGAAAATGGCATGAAATTCAGGCTGAGTTGCAAGGTTACGGTCAGTGCGGCAACGGAGGTTGAGGCCAAGTCGCTTGAAGAGGCAATTGCTATCGCTGCTGGCCGAGATGTTGTTTTGGGTGGTGTCGGTTCGGGCGCCTATGAGAATGAAACGTGGATTATCGATGACGCTGATGGTATGCCCTTCGATATTGCTGCCGAAGATGACTGACCGGAAAGATATCCGTGACTGCAAATCTGACCAAACCAGAGCAAGTCGCCATTGCCGAACTGAAAAGATTGGCAAAAACGTGGCCGAAATCGCTATGGCTGTTCTCGGCCAGCGGAACACTCTGGGTAATGAAAAAGACGCCAAGCGGTCAGCGAGCGATTGATGGGCGCGGTGGCGTGGTTGATCAACAATTTAGCGTCGCACAAATCGACATCGAAAACGATGGCGGCGATTGGTAACGGAAAGGATATTGAGAATGGCGAGCATCTTGGAGCGTCAAGAACCCGAAGCCGATCAAGCGCGGATGTGTGGCGCTGACCTCGGTCAGCATGACTGCGCAGAAGGCCGGTTTGATGACACGCCTCCCCCTGCCATTCCGTCGCGGTACTGGCCTGAGTTCAAGCGTGCCTACCGCGAAGCCAACAACCATCCTTACGCTGACTGAACGGAAAGAACGGAGAAAAGACATGGCTGAGTCCAAAATAACCCTCGCCCTCAAGGTGAAGCGCGTCTGGTTTCCAGCGCCGAGAATGCTAATCACTATCCGCAACGATAGCTATCTGAACTCGCTCTTCGTTGGCTTGGTGACGCCGATTCTGTGTCTGCCCCGCATGGTGTGGGCCATGTGCCTGCTTCCGCTGATCAAGGGCCTGGTCGTCATCATTGGCTTCACGCTGCGCTCATTCATTACCGGGCTGCTTGGCTACGCGGCGGGGATTGAGCTGGTTGTGGATGACACCGCAAACACCAAGAAGCCGGTCTAATCTGCTGTCCATAGGCATAAGTCATCACTGACTGTTACGCCTAGCTTGAACTGGTCAAATAGACCTATCGAATTGATGCAAGGGAGAAGCAAATGGCGTTTTTCAATTTACATCACTGGCGCATGAGACAGATCAGGCGCGAGAACGGTCTATGTGGCAAGAAGCTGCTCGGGCGTGGGCTATTTGCGGCGGTCTACGACGGCGGCGACACGGTGCTGAAGCTGACCGCATGCGAGAAATCCTACTACCTGAATCGCGACTATTGGGCGCCAAAGGGCGTGCATTTCCCGACCTTGGTCAATGATTTTGGCATGGTGGGTGAGTACCGAGACACGGGGATTTACCTTGTGGAAATCGAAAAGCTGGTCAAGTTCCCGAGGGGAGCGGTGGAGCGACGGCTGATCAAGAAAATCGTCGACTGCACGGAATCGGCTACAGAAAACCACTACGTCAAGAACGGTTGGAAACGCATGCATGATGCAAGGGTTGATGCGCTCTGGACGGTTGCGCAAGAAGATTGGCTTCCAGAATCGATGCGCGAGGCGCTTGAAGGCATCCAAACCTTCTGTTTCGATTACGGCGACTGCGTGCCTGACTTTCACCCCGGCAACTTCATGATGCGACCAGGAACAGGCGATATTGTCTTTTCTGATCCCGTCGCCACCAACAGCATGATCATGAGGATCTGAGATGGCTAACAGTTACCCGCAACGCTTCCAGCATTTTCTGTTTCGAGCGAAGCATGACGCGACGTTGCTGAATGTCTGTCTGATTAGCGGCAACGTAATCGGCACAATCTCAGAGGTCTATGTGGATTACGCTATCGTCAAGAATGACGCCGGCGCGTTCGCTATTCCTTTCGACAAGATCGTGGCGATCTCCTTTGTCCCGGTCGAGGAAGAGCCGTCATGAGCCTACCCTACGACATCGCCAGGTGTTATGGCGAGAAACCCAACAACCCGGCCGAAGTCTGTAATCGCCGTGAGACCTGCCGGCGCTACGCTGATCGACTTGAATTTGGCCCAGCGACCATCCACTACGACATAATGTGCGGTTGGGCCAATAAGTCGTTCGAAGACCAACACATTCCATGAGAATCCAAGAAACCATTCTCCGCATCCGGCAGCTCCATGACGGACAGTACGACAAGGGCGGTCAGCCCTATTGGCGTCATCCCGTGCGAGTCATGCTGCGTCTCGGGCCAAAAGCGCACCAGTACATTCGAGAGGCCGCGCTGCTGCATGATGTCGTGGAAGACTGCGGCGTTACCCTAAGTGATATTCACCAGGCCGGCTACTCGCACATCACGCTAACCATCGTGGAGCTGCTCAGTCGCAGGCCAGGCGAATCCTATGGCGCCTTCATCGACCGCCTGATTGCCTCGAAGCACGGCGAGGCCATGCAGGTAAAGCTGGCTGACCTCTACGACAACACGGCGCCTGGTCGTGTCGCCGCACTGCCCAAGGAATATGAGTGGATCGGCAAGCGCTACGGACAAGCGATTGAACGCCTTGAAGGACTGATCCCAATCCAACGTCGCGTCGGTATGATCGTTGGTGACATGAACGACATCGACTGGAGCAAATATGGCAACTAAGCACCTCGACCGGATGGGCCGGGAGATTACCAAGAGCGAGTGGCTTGAGAAGCGTGGCGATCCCGCTTACAAGATCGTCAAGGAATTCGACAACGGCTTTTGCAACGTGACCCTGGAGTGGATAGGGGAGATCCGCAACTGCCAAAACCTGTTCGACTACTGCTATCCGGTCTTCGAGATGCAGGTTTGGAATTACGATGGCAACAAGGTGCCGCGTCAAGATCCAGTCGATAGCGGCAAGACCTTCGCCAACGAGCGGGATGCGCTTGCCTACTACGAAGAGTTTCTGACTCGGTACGCCGGCTGCCGGATGGAGGAAGACCAGTTTGGCGAGAAGACCTTTGTCGAGGAGGGAAATGTACTCACACCGCCGCCGCCACCAGACCTAAACGTGCCCGTTACCGAGACGGATGACGAGGTTGGCGCCTGGTAATTCTCTGCGCTTCCACAAGGCGACTTCGGTCGCCTTTTCTTTTGGTCTGGAAAATAAATCGCCGACCATGCCTGCACTGTTTTGAAGTTTTTTAGCGTGCGCGACGCCTGCTATATTAAGCATAGTCGCCTTATTAGCTGACACGTCTGACGGTTGCGGCGTTCTCCAGAATCATTGAACCTGGCCATCGCGCTTGATCCCTCGTCCATCAATCCACCCATGTTGTCCTCGCCCAGCGCTTGACTCTCCACCTGGCGGTCGCTATCACGCGTGCGTCTGTTGAAGGTATGCGAGACGGCCCTCAATCCACGGACCTCGGCTGTTGTCCTGGTTGTCGGCGGTTTCGCCTAGATGCGGTCGGTAAAGTTCGTTCTGTCGCAACGCGAAACACCGAACAAGAGCAACAAGAAGGAAACATCAGGTTGTCCGCATAACTCAGCAGTGACGCCACAAAGCAGTCGATACAATGAATCTGTCGAAACGAAACGCAGCAAGGGCGAGATCGCCAAACCAACTTTCTTCAAGGAGCTTCAAATGGCTAAGAAAACCCGCAAAACCACCCCGGTCGCCGATGTCAAAACCGAACTGAAGGCAAACATGATCGTCTCGGTGGATACGACCATCGACAATAGCGCTGCCGCTGATGCCGCCGCACTCAGCGAACTGCTCTCGGAACTGGACGGCGATAACATGCTGGACATGGCGATGAACTCCGGCGAGGGTCTGTTGGTTCCGGTCGGTGATGACGACGCGCTCGAAGCCGTTCTCGAAGCCGCGCTCGCCGACGGTGGTCTGGAACACGGCGACGAGGGTGGTGCTGAAATCAAGGTGGATGCCCCCGACGAGAAGCCTGCCAAGCAGAAGAAGGAAAAGAAAGCGAAAGAGCCGAAGGCCCCCAAAGAGCCGAAGGAACGCAGCGCTCTGCGCGACCACTTCGCCACACCGTCGCAGAAGGTGGCTGCCCACTTGGGCGACGCCAAGGGCGAGTACCTGCTGCTCAACATGGACGACGCGATGCTCGAAGGCGAAGCGTTGGTCGAACGTCAGGCCAGCATCGCGGCGATGCTCGACGACAAGAATCCCAAGACCTGGAAGCTCGCCCAGAAAGAGAAGGAGAAGGCGGTCATGCTGTTCGGCTACTTGAAGAAGGGCGGCCAACTCAACGAGGTCATGCGCCGCGCTTTCACCCTGCTGATCAACGAAGGCGAACTGACCTCGGGCGACAAGGGCAATCTCCAGCAAGACCTGCTGAAGAAGCCGTATTCCATCGGGACTGCGCGGTCGCAAGCCAACCAGATGTTCGGGCTGTTCCAGGCGCTGGAGATCGTCACCAAGTCCGAGAAGGGCAAGTTCGTTGCCAACCCTGACTCGCTGATTCTCGCCAAGGTCAAGGGCATGCTCGGTCTGCAGTAAGGCACCAAGGGGAGGGCTTCGGCCCTCTTCAAAGGTTAGCGCGGTGACAGGCTGCAACAACTAGGGCGCAGGACTTGGGGCGTTCCGAGGTTGTCTTGCGGAATAGGCAGAAGTCACTGCGCTAACCTTTGAACAAACAACCAGGAGCAAACATGATTCCGCGTGCAAAGCTGGAAGCCCTCACAACCGAGGCGCTCATGAGTCTGAAGAACGGCGTCGAAGCGGTCCTCGCTGACCGTCTGGACACTCGGGTTATCGTCGGTCGCTATGGCGAGTTTCAGCACCCGGTAGGCATTTGGCGGAAAGTCCAGATCACGAAGATCAACCAGAAAACCGCGTCCGTTGTTGAGGTCGGCGACTCGATTGAGCCTGGCAAGAATTGGCGCGTTGGCATATCGCAGATCAAGATGACGCCTGTCGCCAAGCGACAGCCCACCAAGTACGTCGCGCCACACATGCCTACTACCGTCGCTGTTGGCGATAGTTGGTAAGTCAGCCTTGACTGACCAATAACCAGGCGCTAAACTCCTGGTTTTCTTGGTGCCCGATAGGTGTCACGGAGACGGAAATTCAGCAACGCTTGGCCTCGCGAGTGTGGGCAAGGTGATACCCGACTATCAACCGGGATTTTAAGCGCGAGGCCAACGGGCTGCCGTGCGTCGCCAAACCGGGTGGTTCGGGTCGCGACAAGGGCGAAATGTAATGGCGGGCAGGGCGGTTAGGCAAAGCGGGTTGTCCGCGCTATTTCCTGACCTGAAGCGATAGACTGAAGTCAGTCAAACGAACGAGAGGAAGCATCATGATTCAGCAAGGCAACATTCAAGTCGTGTGGCCCAACAACACGCTGTCGGTTCATACCGCAGAGACGGCAGTCACGCGGGAAAGCTGGAAACTCGTCAAGGAAATGTTTGTCGCTGGCGACATCGCCGGCGCCCGTTACTTCGAAGGCATCAGCCTGGTTGAAAGCATCGGCAGGACAAAGATCGCAATCCACTGAGTTGCGCGTATGCGCCTCAGTCAGTGCTGAATAATGCAGTTGTCGCAGCGCATCGCTGCATCAACCGGGAGAAGGACCATGTGGAACGAAACGCGCATCAAGGAGCTGCTTGATGCCAACCCGAAAGCCGTCATGCGAGCCATCGTGACGATCTACGAGCGTCAGACCGAGGACGAGAAACACTCGCACACCACCAAGAACAGGAATGGCGTCGGCTTCGGCGCGTTCGACGCCGAGTTCATGACTTCGCTGGCGTTGCAGATCAAGAACGGTCGCGGACTCAGTGATCGTCAGCTTGTCATCGGACGCAACAAGATCAAGCGCTACCATCGCCAGCTCTGCGAGGTCGCCAATGCAAAAGCGGCGGTGAAGCCGGTGATCGAAGCTGCGCACGAATGCACCTGTGAGGACTACGACGGCGAGATGCTGTGTCCTGGCTGTCAGGTCGCCCGTGGCGTGCATCCCGATGTCGCCTACGGTAACGCGGTCGGTTACGCCGAGATGAAATCGGAACTGGCGCATTCGGATAACTGGTAGGATAAGTCAGTAGTGAGTATTTGTTCCTGCTAACGGCGGGCACAATCACTACATCGCAGCGCGTTTGCTGCAGCCAACGGAGAATGTCATGAACGCCAAAGAGATTTTCAAGGACGATCTGCCCTACGCCTATGTTCACGTCGAGGAATGGACGCAGGGTGGTTTCGGTCACATCAACGTCCGCTTTCGCAACCTGCACGACCGGAGCAAATACTGGTTCCGTCCCGAGGGCGAGTTCCTGATCACCTGTCAGATCGGTGGCGAAAGTCACAAGGACGATCCGAAGCCCTACTGCCTGAAGTTCGGGTACTCGGTCTCCTATGGTGCGATGGAGCTGCCTGAAATGGAGTGGGCCACGAAGCTCTTGAAGCGGGTCAATGCCAAGCTCGAAAAGATGGAAACCGATTACGGGCGTCCGACGACCTACGCGCAGTTTGCGCAGCGAATCATCAAGGCGGTAGGCATCAAGTGGATCATGAAGCACGCCAACCACCGCGCTTGTCTGGATGAGCGCGAGGTCGTGGAGGTGGGTGTCGATTCGACCGAGTACCTCCAGCAAGTCGAAGCCGCGCTGATCGCACGCCACAGTCAGAAGGTGGCGTGATGGGTCTGCTCAACGCGAAGACGAAGGCGGCGATTCCGTCGCATTTGCAGATCGGGCCAAAGAAGCTCCCGTTTGGCATCCCGCTCCCTTTGGCGACGAAGGAAAAGAAATGAAACCCAGCCTCCCGAAAGCCTTCGACAGTCGTGGGTCCAGTATGGGCCGTCGCGACTCGATCATGGAACCTGACGCGGCGATCAAGTTCCACCTGGTTCAGCTCCGCATCGACAAGGGCGGCTACGATTCTGGCGGCGCCTATTGGGGAAAATGGCAATCACATCCCATGTGGGCAGCCTGGGGCGATGGCCCACTGTGGAAGAACGAGATGTGGATTCGCGCCCGGTCGAGGGAAGAGGCGAAGGCCCAAGTGCGAGATTCCTTCAAACACGCCACTTTCTACAGGTAAGCCATGACGACCATCACCAACGAGGAGTTCGCGGCGCTTGGTTGGCCAGCACAGTGCAAGGTTCTGCGCGACCTGGACAACGCGGCGTCGAACTGCTCAGGCAAGACAGCGGCGGAAGCCGACCGCAAGCGCAAGCCTTTCACCAAGCGCGAGAACGAGCTGCGGAAGATCCACGACCAGCAGCAAGCTGACTGGATCGCGAAAGGTGCGGCGTCGTGAGGTTCTATCGCGGACGCTACGCCTGCCCACGCTGCTTGTGCCTCATGTCTGAGTACAGCTACTCAAACAGACGCAAGTGCTTCAATGACCGCTGCGCCAACTACCAGAGCGCCGTTATGGGACTTCCGCTATGAACCGTCGTCAAGCCAAAGCCCGCGCCAAGCACCTCAAGACGCTGGCGGAATCTGCAGCCATTCGCAAAGCCAAGAAACTGCGCGAATACCAGGAGCAATTCGCCCTGCGGTGGCACCGTGATTGGGTGCGCGAACAGTGGAAGACTCGCTGCGAGTTTCGTCGGATCAGGGCGCTGGACCGACCCAAAACCACCTGCGGAGACTGGTGATGATTCGTGTGCGAAGTGATAACTGCCAAGACCCCGGTCGCTCGGACGCGGAGCTGGAACTGCTCGTCTATCAGGCGGCACCAGACAATGCGCTGCTGTTGGAGCTTTGGGTGCGGCTAGAACAGACGATTGCGGAAGTCGAGCAGCGCGACGAGGAGATTGAGCGATTCAGGGAAGGGGATTCGCCCGAGCTGGCCACCAAGCTGAAGATTTCGGAAGACCTCGTTGCAGAGCTGGAGCGGAAGAACAAGAACTTCGAAGCGCTGTGCGTGCAGCGGCGAGAGACTTTCACGGAGGCGATCAAGAAGCTGCAAGGCGAGGTCGCGGAGCTAAAAAAGACCCTCCGCGACCGTCCTGATTCTTGGTAGGCGTTTCGCTGTTCGCCTAAGTCAGCAGTGAGTTTCCACGATCAGACCTTTACAATGAATTCATCAAACAACGCAACGGGAGAAGTAAATGACGTTCCGCACATGGGATCAACTGTCCGAGGTCGAGCAACTGCAAAGCACCTTCTCGGACGCTCACAAGGATGCGTATGGGTTTCGCCCTCGGTGGATGAGTACCGAGCAGTGGAATTCGGTGGAGTGGCTGCAGGCCCAGATCGAGGGTTGCAGCGCCGTGATCCAGCTCGCGAACGAGCGCGAAGCGGAAACTCAGCGCGAGGGCATCATCGCCTTCGAACATGGTGTCGATGCCGTGATCGCAGCGGGTGCGAAGGATCGTGCCACCGCGCTGCGCTGGATCATGCAAGCGTCGGACTGCAATGGCGATTGGGAGTTCTTCTGCTACCAGAACGACCTTCCCTATGGCTACTTCAAGGAGGCAGCATGAATGTCGAAGCGCTGACGAAACATTGCGCGGAGCTGACCGCGATTAACGATCACGGCGCAGCCTACCTCGCCGCAGCGCAAGGTCTCGGGCTGGACGACCTTGCAGGGCGCTTTGCCAGAATCAACCGGCGGCACTTGGAACTCGGGCACCTGCCCGACTGGCTCAACCACGAACGCTACCAGACGTATCAGGAAATGATGACGTACGCTCGCAACTACATCCTGAGCGAGTCCGAATACGAGCGGTTTTACGACGCGTTCTAACAAGGAGAAAGACATGAGCAACGCTATCAAGCAGGCAGTCAATGTCAAAATGATCAAATCAGCGGAAGACAACTGTACTGGAATGTCAGTCGAAAAAGTTCTCGAAGTCGCCGCCAATAACCCCGGTCGCGGCGACAAGGGCAACGGCGAGCGCTCCTACATGACGCGCAAAGAGATTGCCCATATCGCCAGCTACGATTCGGAAGGTGGCCACTGTGACTGATCTTGAAAAACGCCAAGAAGTCGAGCGCAAGGTGGTTCGCCACCTGATCCGCGAAATGAAGAAGGCTGGCTGGATTGTCGTTCTTATTGATGATGGCGGCGAGTGCGATAAGGACACGCTCAATCCGAACGAAACTGAGGCAATGGACGCGGTGTTCGCGGTCGATGAGGCCCGCATCTACTTCCGCAAGAATTGTGGCAGCAAAGGCAAGATGCACTGGGTTTTCATCGTCCTGGGTAATGACGGTTGGGACGCCATCTGTGACCACAGTTGCGGAAGCACGCACACGATGGACGACTTCGAGAAGGTCATGACCGAGCAGGTCGATCCGTACTGCGCCAAGCTCGAAGCCGAAGCCTGAATTTCGTTACAAAAGGACGTAATTTCGCGTCCTTTTATTCATCCTTTAAGCCGCCATGGATAACACACTGATTATAAAGGCAAATAAACGCCTTTTGCCGATCCGAAAACCAGCATGCGTCTATGTCGCCATTATTCCGCGTACGTCGCCCATGCAACCCGCAAGAATCGACACCCCGAAACCCATCAGGAAGCGCACAGAACAGCGCTGGCCTGCGTTAAAACGACCGCACCGATACCCGTACCTCAGAAACAGCTTTCCGACGCTTAAAACGCGATTGCAGCGTTTTCCAGTAAGCGACCACACCGCGCCTAGCTCAGACTGTCAGAATAAGTCATAGATGAACAATCACAGGACCAAGAAATGATAACCGCCGCTCCGAGGTTTTCACCAAGCCATACCGCGCACCAGCCCGACTCAAGGATGGATTATTTCAGCATTCAGATCGACCAAACCATGATCGAGGACGAGCCGAACGACCCATTCATTCCGGGCTTCCGCGAGTTCAGCAAAGAGGATTGGGAAACCACGAAAAGGCCCTACAAATGACGACCGAAAACTTTCGCAATCTTCAGGACAAGATTGCTGCGCACAACGCCAACGAAGAGTCCAGGTTCGCCAAGAGCCTTCAGGAGCATTTCCCGCTTATGACCCGCACGGAAGCCCTCAAACTCGCCAAAGAGATTATGGAGCGGCGCCGGTGAAAACAAAGATCGGCACACTACCGAACGGGTATCGCAGGCTATACGCAGGCGAGAAGCTACGCTGGGACGATCAGTTTCAGGGTGGTGACGGAACATGGTCGAAAACGGTCGGGGAAGGCTTTGCGGTCAGACCATCGGACGAAAATAGGTATTGCAGACTGGAATCGTCACCAACAAGCCAAGACATTCCGACAACCATAGAGGAGGTGGTGTGGTAGAAGGCTGACAGGAGAGCAGGGAAGGATACGGCTGTAGAGACTGAAGTCGCATGTTGTGGAAGGTGGTGAATAGATTCGTGAATAGATGGAAACGCTCAAACGTCAGTACCGGCAATGGATGTCACCGCAACGTGAATAGATAAGGATAAGCGACATGATGAAACTGAGTACAGGCGATGATTCGACGCTGGGTAACTACAGGAAGCTGGCCACAGTCTTCTTCGGCCCAGGCAGCGGAGCAGTAACTTTCCTGGATGAGCGGATCGCAGCAAGTCCCAACGGCGAGAATGAGGAGGTTATCGCGGAAGAGTCACAGATGATCGGATTGCTCGTGACGATGAACGGAAAGGGCAACGACAAGCCTGTGACGAAAGGAGGCGACTGGTGACGTCAGGTATGGTTGTGGAGGGTAGGGCGGCGTGACTGAGAAAGGTATGGCGTAGAGCGGTGTGCTGTGGGAGGTGTAACCGCGAGACTGTATGACTGTGGAAGGTATAAGAGTTTTGGCCCGAATGTATTGGCTACCCCTTTCGCGCCACACTTCCCAACCATTCCTTACATTCCCGGCAGCCCACCGACCAGGACATCAACCACAGCGCCTACAACCACTCCTGTCGCCACATTCCTTGCCACCACTGACACAGCGGACGCGGAGACCTTCACACGCGCACACCAAACTCCGTGGCCAAAGCAGGAAACGCCACGGCTGGCCGCATTGCTTTCCAAGTTTTTCGCGCACACGGGATTCATGCTTGGAGTATAGCTCGGACACCGGCTGATCGTTCTGATCGCCACATGGCGGTATTTGGTGTGGATTCCCCACTTTGGCTTTATTGGCCCGAGGGTCAGTTGAAGCCATTCCCCACTTTGCCACGGAAAAGCCGTGGAATTTGGTAGCAATTCCCCACTTCAGGCGAAACACAGGCACAGGAGAAGCCACGGCACAGCCTCGGAATGTCCGTGGCGCGGCGCTGTTCTCCACCTCACCGCCACACCCGGCTGGGTATGATGACTCGTCACCTCAACCACCACAAGGAAAGCATCATGAGCATCGCTACAGCCCTTCTCAATGCACGCATCGCTGCCGCCAAGCGCATCCCTGAACTCGTCGCCCTCGGGTATTACGTCCAGAACATGGGTGACACCCACGGGCCTGAGTTTGAAGGTCAGTATCGCTGGATGCACCGTCACTCCGACGACTTCCAGGATTGGGGAACCTCAGACACCATCGGTGAAGCCTGGGCCGACTGTGATCGCCACGTTAATTCGCTTGCACAGATAACTCACTCCTGACTATAATTCGCTTGCACCTTCGGGTGCAGGCACTTCCCGCCTTAAGCCTATGAGACCCAGGATGGTCGTCGGAAAGAAATGTCCTACCAAACTCCTTGGCTCGTGATGCAAGGCGGTGCAACTCCGTAAAACTTTGGCGACCGTGTGTGATTCCTGGGGTCGAGGGCAGGAGGGGATAGGCTCCCTTCATGCAAGTCAGGAACTCCCTTCGGGGCCTAACGCAATCCGTCCCACCTTCTTGGCTGAAGGGTAGGGGTGGTCACGCCTAACTTTACGGGAGCGGGCAGCAGGACAAACCCTCTTTTCCGTGTGTACACGCAAAAATGCCTCAGTCAGTACTGAATAATGAAGTCACTGCATGTTCGCAGTGATTACCGGGAGCAAGAGATGGATCTCGTCAGACAGTTGCGAAGGAATATTCATTGCTGGGGCTGGTACGCCGCGCTGCGCAACGCCAAGAAGAAAAAGGTGCCGTTCGTCTGCGCCTATGCCGCCGTCTTTGACCGTCTTCCTACGAGGGTTTAGCCATGAAATACACCATTCAATGTGGCGCAGACGGTTGCACCGTCTTTGACGAGAACTCGAATTGGGTTGGCGTGTTCCGCACTTACACCCACGCCAACAAGTTCATCAAGCTGATCCTCCAGGGCGAGGTCGCCGAATGAACGCCACCTACGATCCGGTCGCGGCCATCAAGCGGGCCATCCAGCGCAACCTGAAGCCAACCACTCCGAAGGAAGCCAAATGAACATCATGATCCTTTACTTCGCCTATGTCGGGATGGTCGGCGCTGGAACATTCGCCATCCTTGCCGGCATGGATTACCTGGATTTTCGCGAGAGCAGGAAGAGCAGGAAAAATCGCGCCGCGCAACGCCGTATGCCTGACCGGGTGATCAGGATCAACGAAGGCTTCTAGGTCAGATCCACGAGGCAGATTCCTGCCTCCTTCTGGCGAGTGAAACGTCCATGGCTTTTAATGATTAGCAAAGTGATTAACCTGACTTGTCGGATCGCAAAGTGAGAATTTCAGACAGGCAATAACTTCGGTTTGAGTTAAATGCCTATTGCGGATTCTGCCTTAAATCCTGGGTTCATCGCTTCTGCGATTCTTATTGCTTTACTGCGGTCTTTTCCTTGAATGGTAACTTTCTTAAAATCCGTGACATCGGTGGAGTTACCGCGACGCATATAAATTAAGTAGGTTTTCATGATGACCTCGTTTAGTGAAATTCATTATTACCTGTAGTAATAGGCGCTTCACTGGACAACGAATGAATGCCTAGATTATGAACTTCGCAGGATAATTAAGTTGTCCAGTAAAGTGCCTTCTTCAGATCGTCAAAATGAATTTGTCGAGTTCGACAAACAATTCACCAAGGGGAATGTCGTGTTTAGCAGAGAACAAGCAACCAAGTCCTTGAAAGTAACTCCGCTCTTCGAATGTTGTTATGTACGAGATGATATATGCACGTATGAAATTTGCAAATCAGGTTCGGAAACAACATTATTTTACCGATCCGTCAATAGAAATACGAACGTTGTTGAAAGTGAAGGAGTTGATCCCGCTTTCAATAAAGAGCATAGCGATCTGGTCGTAGCGATAGGAAATCACTATAACCCGCGCTACATTGTCGAAGAAGCGATTTCTCAGGAGAATCTTGACTACGACGAAGAATATATGCACTACCACACTGTATTCGGACAGTCTGTATATTTTGGTGATGTAACCGGACTGCGCTACATCGACGAAGAAGGACTTGAATCGTCGATCTAAGCACCCAAGACAGGCTTCGAGCCTGTCTTAAAAGCATTCAACACCGGCCACGGAACAGCCAACATCATCCACATCAGGCCAAGGCAACATCATCGCCTACAGGCCGCCTTAAAGCTCCACCTTGAGGCCATGGACAAACCTTGTTGTCCAGCTCGGTGCCTGGTCGCGCTCGGTAATATCGGTTCTGTTGCATGTGCAACGAACAACCGAAGGAGATTCAAGTGTTTAACCCGATGTTCATCCAAGACCAGATCAACGAATCCTGTCACCGGGATTGGCTCAACGAGTGCGATGACCTATCCAAGCTTCCGCGAGCGATGTGGGCGCACCTCTGGACCCGCTGGACCCACTAAGGAAATCATCATGTTCATTCAAGATCAGATCAACACCTGTAAGGATCGCGATTTCGTCAGTCTGTGCGACGGTACGCCTCACTACTTTGAATTTCAGCGCATCGGATTGGTCTGGGATCGCTTCATCCATTAGCATCAGTCACGGGTGAGGAAGTATTCACTGCTTCACCCAATGCAAACCCACCTCATAGGAACCATCATGCACGCTACGCAAACGCTTCACACCGCATCCAAACAACCCTCGGGCGTCACGCATTGCCCACACGCACTGGAACCCACCATCGAGCGTGCGGACCTCGCTGAACTCGACGAGCAGGACGAAGCATTGAAGGAGTTGGAACGCTTCGGAGAGCTGTGTCGCGAGCAGGAGCGGGTGCGTCGTATCAACGTGGCCAGAAGACGCGCCAGCATCCCGGATCTCCTGTAGTTGCCTGAACAAGCCTAGCGCCAGAACAGCGGCGCCGTCGCAGGCTGCACCTTTGCCGTGGATTCTCCGCTCGGCAACCAAGACGGCACTTTATTGGAAAGTTTTCGGCGTCTTTGGCTGCATTATTTTCATGGATTTTCCTCTCCAAGCCGTGGAATCTCGGATCGTGGAGTTGTCCAGGTTGATGCCATGGACCGAGATAGGACCGGGCAGGGCATTCGGGTATTTCGTTTATATCGTATAAACGATTCTGCGCCCGACGTAGTACAAAAGAACTATATCGACTGTAATAAAAGATTCATCACATTTTATCTAGTCATACCTTGCTAATAAGTCGCCGGTGACTTAATATAGCGTTACTGCATCGGGTTCGGTGCAGCGACTAGCGGTCATATGACTGCGCCCTTTGGGAGTTTTACCATGTCTAAGCGTATTTCGAAAATTGCCCTTTCCCTTCAAGCTTCCCTTGTTGCTGCATTCAAAACTCGCGCTGCATTCTGCGCAGAACGTGTTACCGCAGGGTATCCCGAGCAAGGTCAGGTAGAGCGTTTCACGCGCTATGCAAAAACGGTCGAAACCGCTAATTATGCGGTAGCAATTGACGCGGTTAAAAGCGTAGTTTCTGTTGATCAATTTGCAGCAATTGCAGCGAATTGCGACAAAGCAGCTAAGTCGAATTTTGTTGCAGTGTATGCAGCAGACAAAATCATCAAAATGATTCAAGCCCTTGCACAGCGCGACTTGAACGGTCTCGCAAAAATCGACCCTTATACCGCTTCGATTATCAACAATGCGCTCTATAATAATAACGCGCTATCACGCGATGGTCAGTTAGCAAGCTTATCGCGTCGTGTTGATCTGAATACAAACGAAGTCATGAAGTCACGCGCTGGGGTTGCCCTTAGCACTGCTCTGACGCAAAAGTCTAGCACGTCAGAACTTGCTCGCATTCTCGGTCTCGCTGATCTGATCAAGGGCGCACGTAATCAGACGCTAACCCTTGATGCTGCTAAGGTCGCGCAGCTTCGCGAACTGTTCAAGCTTGATGCGAACGAGCAGACCGACGAAGAGGTAGAAACAGAATAAACGATTTACATCGTTTAAACGACAAGCCCGCGAAAGCGGGCTTTTTAACGTGCGTCGTTTGAGCATGCAGCGTACAGAATCGCGCTATGCTGCGTTGAATGATGCTAACCTATACCATCATATCACCCAAACGATTTAAAGCCCTCTAGCGTTGCTTATGTGCGTTTCGTCTCGTCGCATAGTGTTAGCGCATATCGCGCTAACGTGTCGCGCTCGAATGTGATAAACCGTTTATATCGTTTGCGCTAAAGGTAATAGTCTTAGAACCACACCGAATGCTCGGAGGCCCTGCCTTCCTACTTCCGACCCTCCGACAACACCTCTTATATTTCCAGGCCAGACCTCGGCAGCGGACCTCTTATACTCCGGCTCCCAACCACAGATACTCCTGATAGTCGTCGGTAAAGGCTGACTTTTTTTGTCGTCACCAAACCTCGCCGTGCGTCTTGACGTACTTGCCATGCGCGGCAGCGCCGACACGCATCTGTTCCAACATGTCTGCCTGCGATTCAAGTGAGCAATTGCACCAGACGGCGGATGTCATTCCTGGCGATTCGTCGAAGCCGCACTCGATGCGCAAGAGGCAGTATTCCTCGTAGTTGCGCCGGGATTGCTCGCAGGCGATGGGCTGGATCACGTCATAGTTTGGCAAAACGAGCGGGCGGCTCGCGCCCCAGTCACTAAGGCCATTTTTTGTCTCACCGAAAGAGACGTATCGACCGAAATCGCCTGGACTGATCTCTTCAACGTGCGTGTCGAAGATGTGAAAGTGCCTACCGGATTGGGACCAGGCTTGCTGTTTCAGGACGGACACACCCGGCACCTTTATTCCTTGGTCTCCTTTGCGACCCAGCACCAGAACAATGGGGTCGGACCGACCGGGGTTGGCGGATTCGACAGCCTCGAACTTGTAGCCGTCTAGCGGATTCACCATGATCCCCACCCGGCCTTCTCGCGAGATTCCTGGCTGCGTTCTTCGGCAATAACAATGGAGGCTTTCTCGTATTCGCGCTCTGCGGACTCCAGATCGTCGGCGGAAACCTGACCTTTTTCTACCTTCAGAATGTCCCAAGAGGAGGCGGGCAGCGAGATGCCGTACTTCAGCTTCTCGTGAATGATGTGGCAGTTACCGAGATCGTCTTCGGTTCTTTTCAACCCGGAAGGCGGCGTTGATGCGTATCTGTCGTCCCTCATCGCCTTCAGCATTTCACTTCTGAAGCCGAGCTTAATTGCCCCAGTGTTCTGATCGCGTCTGAACAAGTAGACATCGGTCGAGTTTTTGAGCGTCAGGTAGGTATCGAAGCCGCTGTTAAGCCAGATGACCTCTTCAACATCCTTCAGCGTGATGATGCGTTTGGGGGCCTTATAGTCGCTCGCCATCAGAGTTCCCCTTTGACTGTCTTGACGCCTTCAATCTTGGTGTCAATCTCGGCGAGAATGGCCTGAATCTGAGCTGGAGAGAGCTTACTGAGCTTCTTTGCCAGCTCCGCATTGGTCTTGCGACCATCGACCTTGGCTGATTTGCGGTAGGCGACCAACGCCTGAAGTTTGCAAAGCGCTTCCGCATCAAAACGTCCCGCCATATCGATCAAACACTCGATCATCATGCCTTGCGATACGCCGTAGTTCTTGGCTAAGGTGACAAGAGTCTTCTGGTATTCCGGTGAAACAATGACGGTATATCTAGCCTTTTGGATTATGGGCACTGTAATCTCCTTGCATTATAGTTGTCATACTACGAATGTTGCATGCTATTCAGTATAGTGCAATATGCGAATGACACGCAAAAAAAAGCCCCAGGAGAGTAGGGCTAGGTTCGTCACATAACGAGGAGGTGTTCTTGTGGGTGATAAGTCACGGGTGAGTGACAGTCACAGTATAGCCCTGGCGAAACATTCACGCTGCTTTTTTAACGATGCCGAGCGCAATCATGTCGAAGTCAGCACCCGGCGCCAGGATGTTTTCGTTGAAGCCTTCCGTTTCGGCGATGTAGGCTTGACGTTGTAAGGCGTGCTTCTTCAGGTGATTGTTGAAGGGGTCGTCGAAATCCACGATCAGGGCGACGTTCGGACCATTCTTCTTGGCCCGCAGCCCGCGACCGATGCGCTGGCGCATCGCAACCTCGGCCTTGCCGCCACCGGCGAGGATGATCATCCCGACCGCTGGCACATCGACGCCCACATCAAGAATGGTGGAGCCGATCAGTACGTCAATCTTGCCGTCCTTTAGCTGGCCAATGGCGATCTCGCGTTCCTTCTGATCGTTCTCACCCATGATCAGGGCACAGCGGACGCCGGCAGCGTCGAGCTGGTCTTTCAGGTTGCGACCGTGGGCCACCTGTTGCACCAGGAGCATGACCGACAAGCCAACCCTGGTGGCGCGGCTGCACTCGGCAAGGATGACGGCGTTACGCTCTTCGTTATCGACGATGCCAAGCCGAACTGCAGATTGCCACGGGGTAGAGCGATACAGGTTCTTTGGTCTGTTCTTTAGCAGAATCGTCTTGAAGTAGGGTCTGGCCAGAATGCCGCGATCAATCAGCAGCTTCTCGGTGATCTTGATGCCGATCGGACCCGAGCTGGCCATCAGCCGCATGTTCGCTTCCTCGTCGTCCTTCATGAACGGGGTGGCGGTCAGGGCCAGGCGGTAGTGGGCGTTCTTGCAGTGACGCAGGATCTCGTAGTAGCCATTGCCGGCCGCCTCGTGGGCTTCTTCCAGCACAATGAACTCGAATTTGGATAGCAGGTTGATCGTCTGATGACGAATGGCGGCCTGGTGGTTGCGAACCTCCACATCATCATCTGGACACGGTTCAGCAAGGCGTGAAACGAGGGTCTGCACCATGCCGACGTTCATTTTCTTGATCACGCGCTGCTCGCTGCCGTCGGCACTCTTGATGACCTTGCCGAACTGACCGTCACCCAGCACGCCGACCTCGATGCCAAGGTCTTGCTCAAACGATTTCTTCATTTGGTACATGAGAATCGAGCGGGTGGTTAGGAAGAGGGTAGGGCGGTTGATACGGGCAAAGGCGATCTTGGCGATTCGACTCTTGCCGCCGCCTGTAGCGACCTGGGCGATGATCTGACCGTGCTTGAGGAGCTTGGCCACAGTGTCGCGCTGGTAATCGTAGCGTGGATCTTCAGAGAACTTGTCGACGACCGGATTGACGACGCCGAGCGGTGCGGGAAGCGGCTTCTGCACGCGGCGCACCTGGAAGCCGCGACGTTGGAGGTGCGCTGTCACCAGATGCACGAACCCAGCCGGGAAGGTGCCGAGCTTGAAGTCTAAGAAGCTGCTACGCCCATCCCAGCGCCCCTGCTTGAACGCCGTCGCGTGTTCGCACCCAGACACCGCATAAGACAGAATGGATTGAACAACGAGCTTTGTATCGCGGTCAGGGTCGATCAGTTTGGCGGTGACGGCGTTGTTCGCAATCGTGATGATATTTTTGCTCACAGGGGTTGCCATTGAGGTTTTGAAGGCGTAGAGTGTAAGTCACAACTGACTGACACGCAATAGATTGAGGAAATGAACGATAAGAAGCTAAAGCTGGAGATGCGCGACCCGGAGACCCTCGTTCCGAACGCATGGAATCCAAACGTGATGTCTCCCGAGAATGAACAAAAACTCGAAGCCTCGATGGACCGCCTGGGCATGTTCAAGCCGCTGCTGGTTCGCGAGATAGATGGTGGCGTGCTTGAGCTGCTCGGCGGCGAACACCGCTGGGAAATCGCCAGGCGTCGCGGCGAACAGGTGCCGGTCATCAACCTTGGCCGTCTCGACGACAACCGAGCCAAAGAGATTTCATTGCTGGATAACGGGCGATACGGCACCGACGACAGTCTGCGTCTCGCAGAAGTCCTCGATGGTCTGGGCGATGTGTCTGAACTCGCTTCTTTCATGCCGTTCTCCGATACCGATCTGGCATCTATCTTCTCAAGCGTGAATATAGCGCTCGACGATCTGGATCTAGGTGTCGATGACGATCTGCCGACACAAAAACCGAAGGAAAAACCCGAACAGACACACGCAATGATGCGTTTTCGCGTGCCAATCGAGGATATGGGCGACATCAGCAAGCTAATCGAGCGAATTCAGAAGGAAAACGGCCTCAAGGATGATGATTCGCTAACCAACGCCGGTCATGCGCTGGTGATTTTGGCAAAACGGAGCGAAATCTGATGCCATTTTCCAAAATTCGCGGGCCGAAGGGCTGGCCCGAGTGCAACTCCTGCATCAACCGCGAGTTCGACCCCTTCAAATGCGAAAACTGTGCGGCGGGAGGCAACTACGAATCGGAAGATGACATGGACGCGCTGACCGTTCATGAATTGCTGAACATGATGAGAGAACAAGATGAGTGATTTTTACGCGGCTGTTCAACTGAAGGGTGGCGAGAAGCAGTCGTTTCGCATTGACGACATCGAAACCCACGAAGATGCCCGTCAGGGCGTCATCCAATATTTCGGCGACAAGGTAGTGCGTGTGCTGGCTTGCGTCACTACTCGGCCTCGCCCGCTGGTCATCGTGCCGTCTCCCGAGCAAGCGGCATGAGGTTTCTCAGAAAGAGCATCGAGGTTCAGGCCGAGCAACTGCTGTGGAGCAACTGGAGCGGAATCTGTGAGCTGGCGGAAATCAGCGTCGGCGGTAGGCTGCTGCGTGGTCTGACGCCATCCGAGGTGTCGATCCGCTTCCCGAGCGTCGCGGTGAATCAGAACGCCATTTACGTGCTGGTGCCAAGCCGCGAGCGCAACTGTCTTGCCTCTGAGGGGGACTGGATCATTCGCGACGAACACGGCATGCTCCTGGTGCGCTCGCCAGATGCTTTCGAACTTGAGTACGAGGCGATGAAATGAAGGCGTTGAAACTAGAGCTGTGGGACATCGAGCGTGTTCTGCCATACGAACTGAACGTCAAAAAGCACGACCCCAAGCAGGTTCAAAAGATCGCCAAGTCGATTACCGAGTTTGGCTGGGACCAACCCATCGTGGTCGACAAGGATGGCTCGATCATCAAAGGCCACGGTCGGCGCCTCGCTGCCATCTCGCTTGGTATGGCCCAGGTGCCGGTACTGGTACGCGACGACCTGACGCCGGATCAGGTTCGTGCCGCTCGTCTGTCCGATAACCGTGTCGCTATTTCGGACATCGACACCGACCTGCTGCAGAAGGAACTGGCCTCGCTCAGTTTCGACCTGAAGGGCATCTTCGAAGAGAAGGAACTGAACTTCGTCGTCGCTGATCTGGGTGAGGTGGATTTTGACGCCTTTGTGCCGGACCTGGACGAAGAGGTTCGCAAGCAGGCTGCCGAGACCTTAACCAAGATCGACGAGACGGACGACCGCGACGTAAAACTCGACAAGGTGTTCGGCTTCAAAAGCATTAAGGGGCGCGACGAACGCGCCGTGGCCATCTTCATGGCGCAGATCGAAGGCGAAACCGGCCTTGCGGGGGCCGATGCCTTCATCAAGTTTGTTTCTGATTATATTGAAGGATAAGTCATGACTGACGTATACAAAGGCTTGCCAGCGAAGGTCCGTATTGGCTGCCATCTTTTTGATGTCGTGGTTGGCACCTACGAGAACCACGAAGAGGAGGGCACCTACGGGCACATGAATTCGTTCCAGAAGCGGATCAGTTTGCGTCCCGGTATGTGCGCCACCCAAGCGGCCAACACTTTCATTCACGAGGTCATCCACGCAATTCACTGGACCTACGGGCTGTTCAAAGGCGACGAAGAGCCGCAGCCGACTGAAGAGGAATACACGATGCTCGCCGCCAACGGCTTGTGCGCGTTCGTCCAGGACAACCCTGCCGCGATCAAGTGGTGGCAGCGCAACCTGGCGCTGGAGGTGTAATGGACAACCAGCACAAGCACATCAAGGGCTACCGCGATCTGTCTCAAGACGAGATCGACCTGATGAACGAAGGCAAGGCCCTGGCCGAACAGTGCGGCGCCTACATCGAGAAGTTGCGTCTGCATCGCTGCAATGACGATGCCCCGCACCTGGATCAGCGCTAGATCAGCATCGGCGCCACCGACCTGCAGCGCGGCTTCATGGCTGTGATTCGCGGCATCGCACAACCGACGACATTCTGATGACCATCTATACCATTGACAAGCGTTTCACCATCGAGGTAGAGCGCACAGCGCGGGTACTGGAGGTTGCTGAAGCCTTCGGTTTGGGATTGGACAAAAAGGAATTCGTCGTCTTCGACAATCAGCAGCTTGAGATCAAGCGCGGCGATGTCGTCTATATCACCGGCCAGAGCGGTGGTGGCAAGTCCGTGCTGCTGCGTGAACTCAGTAAGCAGATGACCGAAGAGGGCCTGAAAGTCGCCGACATCGACAAGATCGTTTTCGGCCAGCGCCCGATCATCGAGCTGCTCGGCAAGGATCTCAACGAGGCGACCGGCTACCTCGCGCAAGTGGGGATCAGCGACGCCAATCTGTTCCTGCAGCCGGCCAGCGTTCTGTCCGACGGCCAACGTTACCGCCTGCGCCTGGCACTGCTGATCGCCTCGGGTGCCGAAGTCTGGACCGCCGACGAGTTTCTTGCCGTGCTGGACCGCGACACCGCCAAAATCGTCGCCTTCAACATGCAGCGGGTCGCCCGCAAGGTCGGCGCCACCCTGATCGTGGCCACCACGCACACCGACATGGTGCCGGACCTGATGCCGAACGTCGAAATCATCAAACGCTACCGGGAAAAGATCGACATTCGCGTCAGAAACGAAGAGGCAGCGAGATGAACATCTCGCTATCCATGATCATCATCGCTTTTGTGCTGCTTATCCTCGCCTGTGACGACCACGACGACGATGGGCCTGCGGGGCAGCATTGAGCGCCACCGACTACGCCCTTGTGTTTCTCTGCACGTTCAGTGTGGTGTTCCTGCTCGGCATTCAGTCGCGCAACGTGCAGCAGAGCCGCTACTTCATCGCCATTGTGACGAGCTTTCTGATCTCTTGCGCCAACTTCCTGTTCGTTCACTACGCGGCGACCGGCGACTACATCGTCTTTGCATTTTCTGCCGCAGGTGGCTGCATGGGTATCGCCGGCGCCATCTGGTTCTCCGACAACGTACTGCACCCGAAAGCAACCCATGATCCTCGCTGACAACCAGGACATCTACGTCGCCCGTCATGACCTTAACCCGAAGCATCGCCTGTCGCTGCTCTCGGAAGTCTATGTCGAGCGCGGCACCATCGATGACTGGAACCTGCTCCACGAGCTGCATTACAAGGCGACCAACACCGGCATCGGGCCGGTCATCTACCGCGCCACCATGAAGGGCGAGACCATTGGCGTTGGTGTGATGACCGTGCCGCGCATTCTGAGTGCCGGCCGCAACCAGATTTTCAAGCATCTGAAGCCGAATCAGAACGGCATGGATACCCGGATGATCAACCAGCACAGGGTCAATTGGCAAAACGATAACTCCTGCGTCAATGCCCGTCTGGTCCTGGACACCATGTATCGCGGCGCCGGCATTGCCTACCGCATGCAGAACATCATGATGCGGATGACCGGCTGCCGCTTCGTCGAGTTTCAGTCGTCCATGAGCAAGTACAACCCATTCGCGGCCCGTGCCGGCATCCTCTTCACGAAGCCGAAGCGCCAGGCGAACTACGACAAGGGTGTGGAGTTCTTCCGTCGCTGGTTCCGCTCGGCGCCTTCTGACCACGTTGGCGTAATGTCGGAGCTAGGCGCCTTCGCGCCGGCGATCCGCGAGAAGTGCATCGCTGAGATGCGCGGTCTCTACTACCGCTGCTCGGCAATGGAAAAGAGTGGCGACAACCGCATGAACGGCACGTCGCGGGTCGATGGCATGGAGGTTGGCTACCTTGTCAGCTCACTGCAACAACTGACGCTGGCCAGTCCGCTATTCGGCATCTACCTGAACCCCGACCACAATCGGGAACTCCCGCCGCGCATCCCGCTGCTCGCCTTTGACAACCAGACGACCGACGAGCAGTTGAAGCTCGATTGGATTCACTGAAGCGCTCGCAAACCATGTTCCTGACCGAAAAACAAATCGACGTACTGCTGAACATCGCAAAAAAGAACACTGACGGGTCGCTAGTCGATCTGGATCAGGTGCTTGACCGAATCAACTTCGAAACCAGCAAGGCGTCCATTCAGTTCTGCATTCGCTCCTTGGTGAGCAGGGAGCTGATTGAGAAGGCAGGGATGGAGAAGCGACGTTGTGCGCGACGGGTACTGCTGAAGGCGACCGAGTTGGGTGTCGCGATGGTTGGTCTGGGGCCTAAACCGACGACAAACACACTGGATGCCGAGAACGACATTATTGAGCTTGGGTTTGAGGATTTGTAGGCGTGAAACTCGCCACGTCCGGCCTAGTTATTTACTTATTTAGTATTCTTATAGTAAGTAACGACTAACTTAAAACAGTCTTATTCTAGTACATATATTTTACGCCCGATGAGGAAGTTTCGAGAAATATTCATCCTATGAATGCTAAGTCAGGACTGACTGGACTTTTCCATCAGTTTTTGGTAATATGACCGCTCATCTCCTTTCGGTTTTGGGCGCACAGAAGCGCCCATTTTTTTGAAAAACATGACTGAGAAAACGGAAGTACCGGAAAAGTCGGCAACGAAGTTCAAGCGACTCACTTCAAGACAGCTTGCGGAAGCGGAAACGCTCTACGCGGCGGGAGAAATCACGCTTGAAGGTCTTGCGACGAAATTTGGTCGGCACCGGGAGACCTTCGTCAAGCACTTTCAGAAGATCGGACTGAAGAAGGGTTCGGCCAAGGAAGAGCATAAGAAAGAAGTCGCGGAAGAGGTCAAGAAAGCCGCCTTCGACACGGCGACAATCACGGCCACGCGCATTCGGGAAACCAAGGAAGAGCATTACAAGATGGCGATGGGTCTGGCCAAGCTGACCTGGAAGGAGATTCTTAACGCCAAGATTGAAGCTCGACCGATCTCCACCGCCATCAACAATCTGAAGGCGCTCGATGCGGCCATGAATGTGCTAGCCAAGGCCCGCAACGAGCGTTACGCCGTGCTTGGTCTGGATCGCGACGACTCGGCAGACCCTGACTCCTTGACGGAACTGATCATCACGGAGCTGACGGCAGACCAGATTGAGGAGATCCGCAACCGCCAGGAAGAAGATGGTCTCGACATGTCGGATCTGAAACTGCCCGACCTGGACGGCGCCGACGATGAAGACGACGTGATCGAAGAGTCGTAATGGCCGCAATCACGGCAAAGCTCAGTCTTCACCCGAAGCAGATGGAAGTCTACAAGTCGGAAGCTCGCTTTCGAGTAGTTGTAGCCGGCCGTCGCTGGGGTAAGTCGGCTTTGTCGCGGGTACTGATGATTCGAAAGGCCCAAAAACCTCGCCAGAAGATCTGGTACGTGGCGCCAACCTACCGCATGGCCAAGCAGATCATGTGGCTGGACCTGCTCGAAGCGATCCCGAAGAAGTGGATCGCCAAGGTCAATGAAACCACGATGTCGATCACGCTCATCAATAAGAGCCGGATCGAGCTGAAAGGCGCCGATAAGCCGGACTCCCTGCGCGGCGTCGGTATCGATTTCGTGGTGCTGGACGAATTCCAGGACATCAGCGAAGAGACATGGACGCGAGTCCTGCGCCCAACGCTTGCCGATACCGGGGGTGATGCCATTTTCATCGGCACGCCGAAGGCT
>Ga0209125_1000453_pt1 | contig 53819 bp, 38 predicted proteins | sample BarGraIncub1131A_FD_184503 | JGI IMG/M metagenome (GOLD analysis project Ga0209125, IMG submission 184503) | Arctic peat soil microbial communities from Barrow, Alaska - Barrow Graham LP Incubations 11-31A (SPAdes) (version 2) | ecosystem: Environmental > Terrestrial > Soil > Wetlands > Peat... | reverse complement strand
GGTGTACTTGACGCCCAGATCCTTCGGGCCAAAAACGCCGAACAGGGAGGCAATCAGGTAGCCTGCACCGAGAAGAATGACCAGAAGGATGGTTAGGGAGATCCAAAGAGCGACATGCTTCTTTTTCTTTTTTTTGATGACTGGATTCAGGGCGGCATTGGGATGCGGCACATCGGAGGGACTGACTGCGCCGGGTCGAAAGGCAGCTGGCTGTTGGCTGCTGATTGGAAGAACATTAACAGCTTCTGCTTTTGAATCGGCTCGATTAAGGCTGGCTGTCTTCGTTCCGCAATTCGTACAAAATACGGTGTTGTCCGGTAATGATTGACCGCAATTTCTGCAAAACATATTAATATCCTCCATATTGCAAAATAATTTTTCGGCATAACGGAAAAATTTCACTTAGCAGCAAATACAGTTTCAAATGTGTTATTGATTGTTTGATTTGATTATATAGTAATATTCGCATGATTTGCACGGAAATTTTGATACAAAAAAAGGGGCTTACAAGTCAGTAAGGGAGATGAAAAACGGCAGTTTTCTGATCAGACCGGATTCAACGGTTTCGGATACCCGTAGGGTCGGAATAGGAGTTCCATTTTGGTCTGTCCCAATTCCAGGGCATCCTGCACCGACAATCCTCTTTTTAGAATATCACTGAGGACATCACAAAGAATCGATTCTATTTTATTCTGCGGAATGATCAGGGATTTGGGCCGGTAGGGACCGCTTCTTTTGTGGCAGTATTCAAAACTCTTTTCTGTTAACTCCATCCATGGATACAGTTTTAGAAGCTCATGGCTGTGATAGGCTGCAATTACGGGAGACTGACCATCCAATGCGGGATAAGCACCCCGAGCAGGGATCAGGTTTTTTCCGGCAAAAAAGCACTTCCATCCGTTTCGAAAAGGAGGAAGTGCTTTTCATTTTTCTGTAAATTGCAGTCGTTAACGTAACTTTATTCTACACCCAGAATATAAGGCTGATACCATTCAACGGCTTTTGCAATGCTCTTTTTAAGTGACATACCCTGACCAGCAAGAGCTGTGATTTTGTTGCATGTTTCAGGGGCTGAAACGGAATATGGAGTGATTTTTATAAGGGCACCAACACAGTCGACAAACCAGGTGTTGTTCTCCAGACAGACGAAGCCTTTTATCCGGTACGTATCTTCAATAAACATACGCATAAACTGTTCGAGCTGATACACACTCATGGTATCGCTAATCTGAATAGTAGCTTTTTGCAGGGTAATGTCCTGGGACTGAAAACGCGGCTTCTCTTCACGTGACGGAGAGTTCAGCGCGTCGAGCCACTCCTGCTTGATTTCCCCGAAGCTGGTACGGTAAATAACAAGTTCCGGATAATGATCCAAAATCAGTTTCTCTACTGCGTCCGCCTGTTCCGGAGTTGCTATGTCGGTCTTGTTGATCAGGGCTATATCACTGACGCTTAGCTGCCTGTTGCATACGCGCGCTGTATGAAATACCTTTGGAAAGCTGACGGCATCGACAAGACAGATGCTCCCTTTAAAGTTGATCGAGCTGAACTTGGGGTTCGTTGTAAGGATTTTGCGGATATTTGTGGGATCAGACAGTCCCGATGCCTCCACAAGCAGAATCTCGGGCGGGTCAGACAGTGCATTTTCCAATACTTCTTCAAATTTATCCAGGCGGCAGGAGCAGAAGATGGAACCGTTGTTGATTTCATCCAACGCAACACCCAGCTCAGCGAGGAGCTGCCCGTCAATGCCTTCTTTGCCGAATTCATTTACAATGACCCGTAATCGGAAAGAAGACAGCATACGAATCAGGTTTTTGAGAAAAGTTGTTTTCCCTGCGCCCAAAAACCCGGTAATAAGATATAACTGCACCATATGCTGTCTCGCTTTCCCATTTTTGTTTTCCGGATTGCTCCGCATTACTGTTACTTCAATTATTTCAGAAGTTCCTCGATGGCAGACTGTAATTCCTCCCTGCGGGGAATGATTGAAGAAAATCTGAGTTTACCGTTGATGTAGATGCTCGGCAAATTAGTTACACCCATTTTCACGCAGCGGGCAATGTTCTCTTTCAGCGTGAACTTATACTCCACGACATCAATGGCATCCCCAAAATGTTCCTTTGCGACATCGGCCGCACCCATCATATAGGTACAGGCGGCGCAGGTTGCTGAATCCAGGGTAAACACTTCGATGAAAGGTTTGGTAAGGTGCTCATAGTCAGGCAGATCAACTTCGATATTTTCCTGGACAGCGACATAATTCTTGAGCATTTCGCGCACGGATTCGGTCTCGTGTACTGCCTGGGCAATGCCGATGTTATTTTCAACCGGTACGGCATAAGGGATATCACAGCCAGGCGCGACTATCAGGTTTTTCTTGTTTTCGATTTTGTCGAGCATGTCCACAACATACTTCATGTTATCCTGCTGTGTTCCATGAAGCATGACGGAAGTGAGCGGAATATTGCCGCCGATTGTAATGTTGTAGCGGTCGGTAACAGCCTTTGCTGCGACGATATTGACGTTTTCATCGATAGAGATGGAATCCGGATTCGTTTTGCACATTTCCTCAATGTTTTTGGTTGCATCACCGCATACGAAAAAGGAAGAATACGCACCTTGGCTGTGGATTGAATCAAACAGATCCGTAAAGGGCTTGGACAGGAACTCGGCAAAATGCTTTGGTGAAACCTGGGATACAAGCGGGTCTACTACCGCGATTACATCCATGCCTGCCTCAATATAATACTCTGACATTTTCTTGCCGAATTCGGTGCAGTATTCCAGTAAATTATTCACATATTCTTCGTCGTCATACATATCCATGAAGATGTCGTTGCCGCGCAGGTGGGATGCCAGGGTGAAGGGTCCGCATATAAGGCCGTACAGCGCTGTCGTATCGCCTACTGCTTCCTTCATGCGTTCCATTGTCTTCAGTATCATCGGCAGACGTCCGTCTTCTTTGGTAGGGAGTGTGCAGATACAGGGAACAGTCATAGTCTCAGCCAGGGGATGTGTCTTTACGGAAGGCGGGCCGTCAACAGCCCACAGAAGTTCGCAGCCCAGTATTTCCGCTTCAATCTGCAGATCGAAAACGACCGGCTGACCATTGGGTTTATAGAGTTTGTTTACTTCCATAAGTGCATTAAAGAGAGTATCACCGTCTGTAAGTATTTGTGTGGCGTCAGCTCCTATCAATTTGCCTGCATGTACGCCGGCAAAAGGTACCCAGGGAGTTGATTCTGTTTCTTCATGACGCAGGGTTGCAAGTAAGAGTTCTTTTGGATTTGTCATAATGATCCTCTTTTCTTTTTGCTGCTTTTTTGTATGTAATCACGGACGTATTTTGCTATTTTTCTTACGTGAGTGATTATACAAAAAAACCCGAAAATAGTATTCCATATAATTTGGAATTTTAACAATTTATTTGGAATATTATCAGCGAAATTCATCCGTTTTGAGTAAGATCACGATTGGATGAATGGGACATGTATAGAAATTACAAAACCAGTGTAAATTTTACTGTTTTGTTAATTGGATGACATTTAGTCGGCCTACGAATACAGGCAGGTGAAAGGACCAAAATGTGACTGCGTATTCGGGAAATCGTAATATAATACATAAAATTAGCAATAATATTCTGCTGTTTTCTTAATTTCAAGTAATGCTTGCTGAAATAAGTGGATTTATCCAAAAATATTCCAAACAATTTGTTAAAATTATAAATTTATTGGAATACATTTTTTTGTTCCTTTTGTATGATTGGTGCAGTAGTAAAGACAGGGCAGAACGGTGCACATTTTGCTTTGAAACAAAAAATATGAATTTGTATTCCGAAAGGCGGGAAGAAAAATGGATTTAAAGGAATTATCACTTGCGGTTGAACAGGGAAAAGGAAAAAGAGTTAAAGAACTGGTAAATGAGGCGGTAGCTGAAGGCATGTCTGTGAAGACTATTCTGGATGAAGGCCTTATCAGCGCTATGGGTATTGTAGGAGAAAAATTCAGGCTGAATCAGGTTTATGTTCCGGAGATGCTGGTGGCAGCTAGGGCTATGTCGATGGGGCTTACCATTCTCGAGCCTCTCCTGACAGCTACGGGTGTCCAGCCAATCGGACGGGTCGTAATCGGGACGGTAAAAGGAGATCTGCATGATATAGGCAAAAATCTGGTTGCAATGATGATGAAAGGTATGGGAGCTACGGTATACGATTTGGGGATTGATGTTCCTGACCGTACCTTTGTTGAAAAAGCAGAAGAACTCAATGCGGATGTCGTCTGCATCTCGGCACTTCTTACGACAACCATGCCTGCTATCGGAGATGTAATAAAGGAATTCGAAAAATCGCAGAACAGAAAGAAATACTACATTATGATCGGCGGGGCACCTGTCAGCCAGTCATTTGCAGAGCAGGTCGGGGCAGACGCTTATTCAGCCAACGCAAGCGAAGCAGCTGACATGGCAAAAGCATATCTGTCTGCCATCGTAAGATAAGGAGGAGAGACCAATGAGCAAAATATTTACAAAACTTGCCTATGAATCCCTGGATGATTTCATATACGGATCCTGTCCGAATCCGGTTACATGCAAAAATGGATTGGTTATCGGCGGAGGGGAAATCTATCCCGAGGTTAACTTTACACTTCCTCCGATGAATGCAACGCTGGAGACCCTTCCGGAAGCAATCGGTATCTACAGGAGCATGATTGACGGAGTCCTCAAAAAGGCACATGAACTTCATGCACCGGGACTTGTCATTGAATTGGAGACATTGCCGCAGTACACGGAACACCCGCAGTGGGGAATTGATCTTCATAAAGTTGTCAGGGACCGTATGTTCGAATATGAAGCCAAATACGGTCTGAAGAGCGTTATGCGCATGACGCCGAATGATATAAGGGAGATGAGCAGGCCTCCTGTCATGAGAAGCGGAAAGTACTGGGAAGAAATGGTCAAAATATTTGAAGGTACAGCCAGGGACGGCGCGGATATTCTATCCATCGAGTCAACCGGCGGCAAAGAGATTAATGATGAGGCTATCATGAACGCGGATCTGCGGACGTCCATTTTTGCCCTCGGATGCCTTGCATCACGGGACATGAAGTGGCTGTGGCAGCAAATTTCAGGTATAGCAGACAAATACGGTGCCATATCGGGAGGCGACTCTGCCTGCGGATTTGCGAATACCGCGATGGTTCTTGCCGAGCAGGGCTACATCCCCAAAATTTATGCTGCCGTAATGAGGGTAATCACAGCTCCGAGAACACTGATAGCTATCGAGAACGGTGCGATAGGCCCGGGTAAGGACTGCGCGTATGAGAATGTATTTCTGAAGGCGATTACAGGAACGCCGATTTCCCTTGAAGGAAAGACAGCAGCATGCGCCCATTTCAGCCCGATCGGGAATATCGCTGCCGCCGTGGCCGATCTTTGGAGCAATGAATCGGTTCAGCAAGTAAAGCTTCTCAGCGGATTCGCTCCCATCGTGTCAACAGAACAATTGATATATGACTGCAGGCTCATGAATCTTGCAGCTAAAAAAGGACACGCTATATTGTTCAGGGACCTTTTAGTTGAGTCTGACTGTTATTTGGATCCTCAGGCATATGTGCTGAGACCCGATGTTGTATTTGAAATCAGCAAGGCAATCGTCTCCGAACAAAGTCCTTTCCTGCGTACACTGAAGGCCGCAAGGGTAACACTTGCGATTCTCAGGAAGGCTGTCGACAACAAGGAACTTTATCTGGACGAAAGGGAAGCTAAGTGGATTGATATACTGGACAGCCAGATAGAGGATATCCCGGAAGATGAAGAAGCCTTTATCGCCGAGATGAAAGAAGAAGCAGACGAGACAAAATATAGCCCGGCTGAGTACGGAATCTAAGAATCAATCATTGTATCCATAAGCCGGAAGGCATGATGGGGAGGCAAAATGACAAACACACATAAAATCCCTCTCAGTATTGTCTCCGGTTTTTTGGGTGCCGGTAAAACTACGTTCATCAAAAAACTTGTCCGGGAAGTGTATTCGCAGGAGAAGGTTGTTGTTTTGGAAAACGAGTTCGGAAAAATTGACCTGGACAGCGACAATCTGTCACGGGAAAGAATTCTTGTTGAAAGTATCAAGGGCGGCTGTATCTGCTGTTCGCGATCGGACATGCTTGCAGCAGGTGTGCGGGAGATAATTGAGAAGCATCATCCGGACCGGATCGTGATAGAGCCGACCGGGTTGGCTAAGCTTACGGATGTTTTGGAAGCACTGCGCGAACCTTATGTTGAAGAACATTGCAATTTAAGTCACATCATTACTATAGTGGATGCCAGGAATTTTTACAGGCGGATCAATATATCCAAAATGTTTTTTGAAGACCAGATTGCAGCGAGCAGGGTCATTTTTTTGAGCAGGACGGAGAATCTTCAGAAAGAACAGCTGACTGAAGTCTTGGAATCCATATATTCCGTCAATCCTTTCTGTGAAATCGTAAAAGAAGTATGGGACAGCATACCGCTTTCCCGATTGGAAGCGGCTCTTGCTTATTCTTCGCATACAGATACATGTTTATCCGGAAGCGTCCAAGTTAAAAGTACCGGAATGTTTCAGAATTTTTCCTTTGTAAATGGCAATTTTATTGCCCTCGACTCTATAAAGAATTTTTTTGAGGGTTTCGGGGATAACCTTTATGGGGATATTTACAGGGCAAAAGGAGTTTTTCAGACCGCTCAAAGAGAATGGTTTACATGTGAATATGTTCCCGGGGAGATACTAATCCGGCCTATGAAGCCGGAAACGGAAGCAGGGGAGGACAGGCTTCGGATTTGTGTAATCGGACTTTGCCTGAACAGCGGCAAAATGCGAAGCGCACTTACAAACGAAGTACATGAATAACCGATGCGGAGTAATTGACGAATCAAAGGTATAAACGCAACGGAATCAAAGCCGTTACAATGTTTCCCGGAATTGCTTGGGTGTTGAGCCGGTCATCTTCTTAAACACTTTTGAAAAGTAACTCTGGCTTTCAAACCCTGTTTCCTCAGCAATTGCCACCAGCGGCATACTGCTGGTTTTTAATAAATGCTTGGCCTGTTCAATTCTTAGTTTGTTGATGTAGTGTGAAAAATTCAGGCCGATTTCTTTCTTGAACAGAATGGAAAAATAGGTTGGATTGAGTCCGATGAAAGCAGCAACATTTTCCAGAGTCAGGTTCGTATTGTATCTTTGATTAATATAGTGAACACTTTTCCGGATCAGCGTCAGATTGTTTTCGGTTACGTTTGCAAAAGCCAGCGTGGTATACTTTTCAAGGGTTTCTAAAAGGACATAGGATAAATCCGTCAGGTTGTCGATCTTTGCGATACTTCCCAAATATTCTTCTGTCATAGGATAAACGACTTCAGCATCTTCACCGCTTTCAATGAGTGCACGGGAAAGAATGGTTATCAGCTCAATGGTACGGATTTTGATGATTTCGATGTTGTTGCCGGAGGTGAAATAGATACGTCCGAGCATCTCATTCAGGCGGGACCTGGCACTTTCCACATCTCCCAGAAGAACATCGGAGATCAACAGTTTTTCCTGCTCAAATTGTGAAGGAGCAGATGCAGGATCCCCCTTGATGATTTGCATGTATTCCCCGATTTTAGCCTGCTGCATGGTCTTTCCGGAACGTTCATCGAGCTGGGCGTGCTCATCGGAAAACTGATTGCTGACTAAAAGAAAAAGTAGTTTGCTCAAATATCTCGCACGGTATGGTTCAACCAGAGGTATGGCGGAAAGAGCGCTGTACAATTTTGAACGGTAATTCATGGCGATATCGTGTTTCTGCATAACCGAATCAACAAGACTCATATCCGGATATTCCAGGGAGATTGGGCCTGCGATAATACTTGCGATATGTTTGCCCGCTTTCATAACGGGAACGGAAATCTGGATGAGTCCCGCCGGACAGGAGAAAATATAGCTTTCTCCGAGGGAAACAGCCTGCAGGCAGGCCTGTTGATGTGTTTGGGAACATGGACAGTATTTGCCGGTTGCATCATGAAACAATTGGCAATATGTTTGTTCTGCACCAAACGACTGAATAATATCCCCTTTTTTACTTAAAAGGGTAACACTTATATTGGTTGCATTGTAAAATGTAGACAAGGCATCGGAAAGTACATCAATATAGTCCATTCAAATCCCTTTCTGCATTTTTTGGAAAATACCTGCAAAGTGATCTTTGCCTTATGGTAAAGTATCTGCATGAGTATTGCCTGATTGCAATTATACAACACTTCATTAGTTAGATTATCTCAGATATGGGAACTATATAGTAGCCGGATAGTGAGGAAAACATGGAAAAAATTATAACGATATTTTTGACAGACGCCAAAATCGACCGCGATAATGTGCTGCATCTGTTGGATTGCCGCGAAGACAGTCCTGTCTACGATGATGTAATGGAAGATTATAAGGAAGTGGAGTCTGCTTTTTACACATTGGCAAAACCGGAAACGCGTATGCTTTTTGATGAAATTCCGCCGGAGCTTTCTAATGATAATCTTCCGCCCGGGACCAAGGTCGTGTATCTTATCCATACGATAGGCAGTGATGCCAGCACATATTGCACGGAGGCCTTCAAGAAGAACGATTATCTGAAGGCTATGCTCATGGATGCAATGTCGTCATCGCTCCTTTTTGAAATGGACAAATTAATACAGGACTGCCTTAAAACAGAATGTGCCCAAAAGGGAGTAGGAATACTCCGGAGACTCGAAGCACCTCGTGATATTCCCATGCTCGCTCAAAAAGTTGCCTGTGACAAATTATTTTCAAAGGAGCACCCGGGTGTCAGAACCTCCTCCGCCTTTATGCTGGATCCTCCCAAATCAAACTGTGTGATTTTTGTCCTTACAGACAATAAGGAAATACTGCATACCGAGCAGGACTGCCAAGGGTGTACGGCGGAAAATTGCCCGATGAGAAAAACAGCGCCGGTTTCTGTTACCGTTGTCCTGAAGGACAATACACAAATAATTTCATGTAACGCCAAAGAGAGCCTTCTCGGTGCGCTGAGAAAGTATAAATTGTATTCGAGTGCCGCTTGCGGGGGCACCGGGAAATGCGGTAAATGCAGGATTCAGTTTCTTGAAGGTGTTATTGAACCAACCTATGCTGACCACGCACATTTTTCCCAGTCGGAACTTGATAAAGGTATGCGTCTTGCCTGTCAGGCATTTCCTTTAGCGGACTGCACAATCACACTGCATTTTCAGGACGAATCCACCTTTGAAATCCTTACAGACAGTGCATTCTTTGATGCACCGGCAGCGCAGCTGCCCCAGGAGCGGTATGCAATCGCCGTAGATATAGGAACAACAACGATTGCGGCTGCACTTGTGGGTCTTGAAAGCAGGCTTCCTGCTGCCTTTTATACGACACTGAACCGACAGAGAATGTATGGTGCGGATGTAATCTCCCGTATATTGGCATCTAATGAAGGCAAAAAGGAACAGCTTCAGAAATCAATCAGGGAAGATATTCTTCTTTGCATCCGGAATCTGGTTGAAGAGAACAAAATTGATAAGAGACACATTGAGAAAATGGTCCTTGCCGGAAACACAACAATGGGTCACTTGCTGAGGGGATACCCCTGCACTTCACTGGGTGTTTCCCCATTTACGCCTGTCAGCACAGCACAGGAGGAACATTCTTTTGGAGAGATGCTCGATAGTGATTACCTTGAATGCACGGTTATTCTTTTTCCGGGAATTTCCACCTTTGTGGGAGGAGATATTGTATCCGGATTATTATCCTGCGGGTTTCCTGCCGAAGAGAAAACGGCACTTTTTATTGACCTTGGAACCAACGGTGAAATGGCTGTCGGGAACAAAAACAAAATTCTTGCAACATCTACGGCAGCAGGACCCGCGTTCGAGGGCGGAAACATCCTCTGGGGCACAGGAAGTGTCAAGGGGGCCATCAGCGGTGTTACGATTGACGGGGACAATGTTCATACCGAAACGATCGGAAACGGGCAGCCGGCAGGTATTTGCGGCACAGGAATCATCGAGGTGATGGCCGAACTTCTGAAGGCCGGCATCATTGATGAGACAGGGCTTCTGGAGGACCGGTATTTTAAGACAGGTTTTCCTTTAGCTATGACAGCGGACGGCGAACAGATATTGGTCACACAGCGCGATGTCCGTGAGATACAGCTCGCTAAATCGGCTGTGCGTGCGGGCATAGAGGTTCTTCTCAAGCGTTATGGCAAAGCGTACGGTGATATTGACACAGTATGGCTGGCCGGCGGTTTCGGAGTCAAAATCGATCAGAATAAAGCGATCGCAATCGGCATGATTCCTGAGGAATTCAGAGGAAAAATACGTGCGGTGGGGAACAGCTCCCTGAGCGGAGCCATACGGTACTGCATCGAGGAAAGCGAATCCGTGGGTATTGTGCAAATTGTTGCAAACGCAATGGAGATTAACCTATCAAATGATAAAGATTTTAATCAGCTCTACGTCGATTATATGTTCTTTTAAGAGCGGAACAAGGTCCTGAACAACCATGCAGCTTGCTAAACTGATGGGAATTATTGTTAAGATGTGATGGTGCGAAATACAGGTGCTGCGCTGGCACGGAGGGAAATATGATTACTCTTTATTTCATGGAAATCGACGATAAGGAGGATTCTTTGATCCTGCAGAAATTCCTGCCTCTGATTTCATCCGAAAAGCAGCAAAGTATCAGCAGGATGCGTTTTACGATGGATAAGAAATTACGCGTATATTCTGAAGTGCTGATCCGTGCCCTTGCATGTGAGGCGCTTTCCGTCAGAAATCAGGACATTCAATTTGTCGCGAATAAATTCGGAAAGCCATATTTACTGAATGCTCCATCCTTTCATTTCAACATATCACATACCCGAAGTGCATTCGCTGCTGCTGTCGGGGATTCGCCTCTGGGAGTTGACATCGAAAAAATGAATGAAGCGGATCCGGATGTCGCAGGAAAAGTCTTTACAGCTGATGAATATGCTTATGTCTTTTCGAGCGATGACAGCAAAGACATCCGGTTCAACGAAGTATGGACAAAGAAGGAATCTTATGTGAAATGGACAGGGGAGGGCTGGTCCTCCGATCTGCTCAAAATTGACGTGCTCAGCGAACCGATTGCTTTTCAGACAGCAACACTGAAAATCAGAGGGTATGTTGTATCCATATGTTCCGATACTATGAATAATTATCCTGAAATTATACAAATTCGAGAAAAAGATTTGTTAGAAAGTGTAAACAACAGTATCGTTCATGCGGGATGACTGAAACCATAATTATTCAAAAAAATGACATAAGGAATTCTTGTTTTCGGCTTTTGATAGTGTACAATTATAGGAGAAATTGCGTTCCGTTCTTCATGAACTGTGCGTATTTCCAATACAGTGTAACGTTTAGTATTTTCAAAATAAATATTGCTTACGGTAGTACTATATAATTGATATCTTGTTTTGACTAATTTATCATAAGCGGAAAAGAGTTGGTATGGACATTTGTTCGGATTATTATGAATTGTCACAACCACAAAAATCAATTTGGTTTCTTGAACAAAAATATCCAGATACCTGCATGAATGTAATAGCGGGAACCCTTAGATTTAAGGGACAGATTGACTATGCCGTTCTTGAAGCAGCGGTCCAGCTCATGATTAAAAATAACGACGGTCTTCGTATTCACTTTCGAGAGGAGGCTGGCGAAGTGAGTCAATATCTGACTCCATATATGAATAAAGGATTGGATTTTGTTGATTTCAGTCAAGGCAATGGATTGAATGATTTATTCGAGTGGGATGAAGAGCAGACGAATATTCCCTTTAAGGTCATTGATACAGATCTTTTCTATTTTGCGATTTTGAAGATAGATGAAAACAATGGCGGATTCTATGCCAAACTGCACCATTTGATCTCCGATGCCTGGACAATGAGCGTTGTTGGAAATGAAGTTGTTGCATATTACTCTGCCATTAAAAAGGGAGAACCGTTCGATGATGTTATGAAGCCTTCCTTCCTCGAACATCTGGCCAATGAGCGTAAATACGAAGCTTCCGATCGCTTTATTCGCGACAGGGAATACTGGAACAACAAATTTGATATATTTCCGGAACCGACGATATTAAAACCTCAAGCGCTCACTACTGAGAATATTCATTCGAATCGAAAAACATTTGTTACGCCTCAGAAATTGTCCGGCAAAATTCGTTCATTCTGTAATGAAAACAATGCATCTGTTTTCATGCTTTTCCTTTCAGCATTGTCAATTTATATCCATAGGGTAACAGGAACGGAAGATATCATTTTGGGTACTACTATCTTAAACAGAATTAATGCAAGAGAAAAAGATACAATTGGAATGTTTGTGAGCGTTGCTGCACCGATACGAATTCATATGAGTAATTCGCAGAACTTTACGGAATTTTCGAATGGAATGCTTAAGGAAAGTATTTCCATTTTGAAGCATCAGAAATATCCTTACAACTATATGATCAAAGATCTGAAGAAGAAACACAAATTGAACAATCGGCTCTTTGATATTGTATTGAATTATCAGAACACTAAATTTGCAACCAAAAAATCTGATGAGGAATACGTAACCAGATGGCATTTTTCCGGTCATCAGGTGGAATCACTTGTTATTCATGTCAACGACAGGGACGATGAAGGGAAATTCATCATTGACTATGATTTTTTGACGGACGTTTATAATATTAAGGAAATAGAATATATTCATCAGCACGTCATAAGCCTTCTGTGGCATGCACTCGATAATCCACTTAGGCCTATTTCGCGACTTGAAATGCTTTCTGAAAAAGAAAAACACCAAATTCTCTTTGATTTTAACAACACTGCTGTAGATTTTCCGCGTGACAGTACACTTCACGAGTTTCTGTATGTGCAGGCTAATAGAACTCCAGACAACATCGCGGTGATTTATAAAGAGAATCACATGACATATAGGGAAATAAATGAAAAGTCTAATCAGCTCGCCCAAGTACTGAGAAAAAGGGGTGTTAAAGCCGATACAGTAGTAGGACTATCTGTATTTCGGTCTTTTGAGATGATCATAGGAATATTTGGAATTCTGAAGGCGGGCGGCGCTTATCTTCCTTTAGACCCTGCTTATCCTCAGGACCGCATTGAATATATGATGCACAACAGCGGCGCGCAAATCCTTTTAACTCAGGCGGCGTTGATAGATCGATTCACTTTTGAAACGGAAATAATAAATATTGAAGATCCTGACATCTATACTGGGGACTCGTCGAATCTTTCTATAATTAGCGGACCTACGAACCTGGCATATATAATTTATACATCCGGATCCACTGGAAACCCCAAAGGAGTCATGATTGAGCATGCCGGAGTAATTAATCGTCTGAACTGGGGAACTAAGAAATACCCAATAAATGAATCAGACATTATGCTTCAAAAGACCCCATTTACTTTTGATGTGTCCGTGTGGGAGCTGTTTTGGTGGTCATTTGTAGGCGCTTCTGTATGTATGCTTGAACCGGGCGGGGAAAAAGATCCTGAATCAATTTTGAAGACAGTCGAGACAAGCCGGATAACACTCATTCATTTTGTTCCGTCCATGCTAAATGTTTTTTTGAGCTATGTTGAAATGAGAGCGTGTTCCGACAGGCTATCAACCGTGAAAAAGTATTTTTCAAGCGGAGAAGCACTTACTGTTCGTCTGACTGATACATTTAACCGCTTGCTTAACAAGCATTATGGTGCTGAATTGTATAATTTGTATGGACCAACTGAAGCAACGGTTGAAGTGTCGTATTTTGATTGTTCACCCAAAGTGACTTTGAAAACTGTGCCAATCGGAAAACCTATCGACAATATACATCTATATGTTATGGATAATAATATGAATCTCCTTCCGATCGGCATTCCAGGAGAGCTATATATCGGTGGTATTGGCGTTGCAAGAGGCTATATCAATAATCCAGAGTTAACTGCGGAAAAATTTCTTCCGGATCCGTTTTTCCCCGGGGAAAGAATTTATAAGACAGGGGATCGTGTGCGTTGGTTCCCCAAAGGCGATATAGAATATATGGGGCGCATTGACTTCCAGATTAAAATCAGGGGTTTTCGAATCGAGCTTGGAGAAATTGAAAGTCGTTTGCTGCTTCACCCTGCAATCAAAGATGCCGTTGTTGTGGGTAGAACACATAATTGCAACAGTTACCTTTGTGCTTACTTCACGACAAAAAAGAAGGTTCAGATCACCGCGGTTAAGGAACACTTAGCTAAAGACCTTCCGGATTATATGATACCTGCTTTTTTCGTAGTTCTCGATGACCTGCCTTTATCGACAAATGGAAAAGCGGACCGGAAGGCTCTTCCTGAGCCTGACTTTTCGCACTTCAGTGAGGAAGAATTTTTTGAACCCGCAAATGAGACAGAAGCAGCACTTGAAAAAATATGGTGCAGAATTCTGCGGTTTGAAAAGGTCAGCGTTACAGAGAGCTTCTTTCACATTGGCGGAGATTCACTGTATGCGATTGCCCTGATTACGGAAGTGCATAAAAAATTTGATGTGGATATGCCTGTTAGTGAAGTTTTTCGCCTGAAAACAATCCGAAGAATAAGCGAATATGTGATAAGTTCCATAAAAAAGCAATATGCGTCAATTCCTGGGATTGAGAAGAAAGGCAGCTATGAGATGTCTTCCGGTCAAAGACGCTTGTTCGTGCTGAATAAATTAGAAGAAAACGATATTAGTTACAATTTGCCGGGCATTATGCGCGTTGAGGGACAAATAGATAAGAAGAAACTTGAAGATGCATTCAAAATGCTAATAAATAGGCATGAATCTTTGCGCACATCTTTTGTGCTCGAAGACGGAATTCCGGTTCAAAAGGTGTGTGCGGATATTGATTTTTGTGTTGACTACATAACGGCACCTGACCGGGATTATAATGAGATTATCGAAAACTTCATTCGACCATTTGATCTGTGCAATCCTCCTCTTCTGAGAGTTAGCCTTCTGTCCCTCGAATCAGGCAATCAATTCCTGTTGTTCGATATGCACCACATCATTTCTGACGGGACTTCCGTAAATATCCTGATCCGTGATTTGTCAGCACTTTATTCTTCAAAAGAGCTTCCGGAACTAAAGACGCAATACAAAGATTACGCAGCTTGGCAGATGAAAATGCTGAACGAAAAACATATAAAAAATATGAAAAAGTATTGGACTGAGCAGTTTTCAGGAGAAATACCTATTTTGAATCTGCCTGCTGATTTTCCTCGACCGGCAAAGAAAAGCTTTAAGGGGGGAAGAACCTCATATTCGCTCAGTAAAGAAATATCCTTTAGTCTAAAAAAATTATCATGGGATACCGATACTACATTGTATATGGTCATGCTGAGTGCCTATACTATTTTGTTATCAAAATATGCAGCCCAGGAGGATGTAATAGTAGGAATGCCCATTGAGGGAAGGCTTAATCCTGATGTCAGGGATCTGATAGGAATGTTTGTGAACACAGTTGCTATTAGAAATCACCCCCAAGCTGATAAGCCTTTTCTTCAATTCCTCCAAGAGGTAAAAATCAACCTTCTGTCTGCCTATGAGAATCAGGAATATCCATTTGAAGAACTTGTAGATAATGTAAAAATCAAAAGGGATCTTGGACGAAATCCTTTGTTTGATATGGTGTTCATTCTGCAGAATATGGATTTGTCGAATATTAATTTAGATGATGCTAAGCTGACACCATGCGCGTTTGATAGTGGAACATCAAAGTTTGATATCACTCTTGAAGCTTTTGACAGAGGGGATTTTATTGAGCTTACAGCAGAATACTGTTCTGATTTGTTCAAGGAATCAACAATCTGCAGACTTCTTACACATTACAAGAACATTCTCGAGAATGTAATCAAAGATCCGGGCAAAGCAATTTCAGATATTGATATGCTTTCATTTGAAGAGAAGCATATGCTTGCTGTTGATTTCAATCGTACGGATACAGCTTTTCCGGATGGAAAACTCCTGCATCAATTATTTGAAGATCAAGTCAGTAAAACACCGGATCATACAGCAGTAAAGTATGAGTCGGAATCTCTGACATATAGTGAACTTAATATGAAAGCCAATCAACTGGCCAGGATGATACGAGGGAGGGGAATTGGTCCCGATGATATCGTCGGTATTTGTGTTCGTCGATCCATCGACATGATTGTCTCTATGCTTGCCGTTTTGAAAGCCGGGGGAGCTTATCTTCCTATGGATCCGGATTATCCTATTGAAAGAAATCTTTATATTATGCATGACAGTGCTGCTAAAATTCTTCTGACGCAGGAAGAATTTGTTGCGCTGTGGCAGGATAAAGTGGAAGTCATCTCTCTTCAGGATACTGAAATTTTGGAGAAGGATACAGACAATCTCGATCTGATAAACGGATCAAATGACTTAGCCTATATCATCTATACGTCAGGATCAACCGGAAAGCCCAAAGGTGTCATGATTGAGCACATCAATGTAGTCCGCTTGCTATTTAATGATAAGTTTCAATTTTCCTTCTCAAGTGAAGATGTATGGACCATGTTTCATTCATATTGCTTTGATTTTTCCGTGTGGGAAATGTATGGAGCACTGCTTTACGGTGGTAAACTTATAATCATCTCAAAAGACAGTGCAAAAGATACGGCAAAGTTTTTTGATATTATTAACAAAGAAAAAGTTACAGTACTTAACCAGACTCCTGGAGCCTTTAACAACTTTATACAGGAAGATGCGGCTTACCCTTCCGGTGCCAGTTCGCTGCGATACGTAATTTTTGGCGGAGAAGCACTCAAGCCGATCATATTGAAGCCGTTTTACGAAAAACACCCGGGGACCAAGCTTGTTAACATGTACGGTATCACAGAGACGACGGTTCATGTGACATACAAGGAAATCGGGAAAGAAGAGATTGAGAAAAACATTAGCAATATTGGTAAGGCAATCCCGACACTCAGGACATATATAGTTGATAAGAATCTGAATCTTCTGCCAATAGGTGTTCCAGGTGAATTATGCGTATCCGGGGCAGGAGTTGGGCGCGGGTACATCAACAATGATGAATATACGCAACAGAAATTTATTGTGAATCCTTTTCACACAGGCGAACGCCTGTACAGATCTGGCGATCTTGCCCGTATTGGGATTGACGGGGATATTGAGTATTTGGGCAGAATTGATAATCAGGTAAAAATTCGTGGATATCGAATCGAATTAGGTGAGATTGAATCTGAATTGTTGAAGCATCCAATGATCAGGGAAACTGTGGTTGTCCCCAGAGAAAACTTGTCGGGAGAGAAAAAATTATACGCATATTATGTTTCAGATGAAAAAATCAGTCATGACGAGCTTCGCGAAGAGATGAAAAAACATCTTCCGGACTATATGATTCCGGCACTATTTGTCCACCTTGCGAAAATGCCGCTCAACAAAAATGGAAAAATCGACAAAGATATCCTCCCTCAAAGAGATGAAGCAGTTGATCAAATTGGTTATGTGGAAGCAAGAAACAGCACAGAAAAAATGATTGCAGATGTATGGTCAACTGTTCTTGAGCTTTCAAGAGTCGGTGTTACTGAGAACTTTTTTGACTTGGGCGGAGATTCTTTGAGTGCAATCAAAGTGATTTCAAAACTGAATGAGATGAACTGTATGATTACTCTGGTAGATCTATATAACAACCCAACGGCGGAACAGCTTGCAAACACAATTCTTTCTGAGAGTGAACCTGAGTCAGACAAACTACTGATTTGTCTGACTAAAACCAGAAAAAATTGTTCAGTCAGTGTAATTTGCTTCCCGTATGGAGGGGGGACAGCAATTTCATATAAATACTTAGGCGATGCAATTTCTGAGATATCAGAAAATTATTCATTGTTTGCAGTGAATATTCCCGGGCATGATATCGGCGGGAGTGATAATCTGCTGTCTGTGGAAGAAGTTTCACAAATGGTATATCAGGAAATAAAAAATGAAATTCGTGGTAGAATAGTATTGTATGGTCACTGTGTCGGTAATGCCATGCTTGTTGAAACGGCGCGTCTTTTGGAAAAAGAGAACATAGATATCGAAATGATCATTTTCGGAGCTATTTTTCCACCGAAGCTTGTAAGATTTTATGGAAATTATATAGATCCCTGGATGCTCCGTTCAGATTCGAAAATCATATCTTATTTGAACAGTCTCGGACTCCCTAAAACTTCTCTTGATAATGAGTATGCAAGTTTTATCATCAGGGCCTTTCGACATGATGCAAGAAGTTTCTATCGATATTTTTACAAAAGAAGTGTACAAAAGCCGCCTCTAATTAAAGCTCCGTGTCTTTGTGTTGTGGGCGAGAACGATGCGATTACAAAAAAATACTTGACGAAGTATAGAAAATGGAACACCTGCTGCACCGATACAAAGCTATTTGTTATTCCGAACGCAGATCACTATTTCATCAATTCTCATGCCAAAGAGCTTGCAGAAATCATAAATTGCGAAATGAAGAGGATAAGTTACCTGACAGAAGGCTGACCACTGAAGTAAAGGAAATGTAGTAATGATTATTGATACACTGCCTCGGTTTCTGATTCAGCTTTCAGCGGTACTGGTTCTTGTACTATTGATTGCCGTTGCAAGAATGAAAAACAAGCAAAGAATTCACTATTTTTCATTTGCTTTGATTTTAATGATTTTGGTATGGAATACTGGTCTGATTGCTGATATGTATGCAAACACCTTGTTTCATTATTCGGGAATGATTTTTGTAAATATCTATTTTTCTGCAGTGGCATATGTGTCGGTCTTTTTGTTTTTCCTGGGAGTTTCGTTTGCATCAGTTATTGAGTTTAAAAAATACTACTATTTATTGCTTGTTTTTCCTACAATCAGCAATATAGCATTATGGACCAATTCATTCCACAATCTCTTCTTCGTACACTATTCTCAACAAAGCAGCGAAATAATTCGTGGCCCTTTCTCATTTGCACAAGCTGCATATGCTTATTTACTTATCCTCTTTGGATTGGCTTTTCTCCTCTATTATTCAATTAAGAATGCGGGCTTTTTCTCAAAACAATCTATTCTCATAGCTTTTGGCACGATTGTGCCACTTGCCGTTGACATTGCGTTCGTTTTCCAGTTGTATTCGTTTTCCATGTATTATGAACCAATCTCATTTTCATTTGCTGTTTTCTGTTTTATGATCGCAATCATGAAATATGATTTTCTCAGCGTCGTCCCGATAGCCCTGCAGACAGTTGTTGATCATATTTCGGACAGCTATATTGTTGTGAATGACAATTTTGAAATTATCGACTTCAACCAGACATTTTTAAACAATTTTGACAAAGTCTCTGAGGTCAAGAGAAAAATGAGCATATGGACTTGGATTGATCAGATTAAGGAAATTTCTGAAGATAGCTCAAATTATTTCCAGAATGCCCTGAATCAGACAATCAGGGATCGTAAATCCTCCTATTTTGAAAAAGGCTTCAGTAAGGGTGGGTTTCAAAAGGTATTTGCAATTGAGATAACCCCGGTTATTACGCAGAATAGATATAAGGGGACAATTATCTTGCTGAAAGATATTACGGAGATCAGAAAGTCTTTTGAACTCGTCAAACAAACACAGTCGCAGCTGATAGAAAAAGAGCATCTCATAACCCTCGGACAGTTGGTAGGGGGGATTGCCCATAACCTAAAAACACCTATTATGTCTATTTCCGGAGGTATTGAAGGAATTAATGACCTTATAACTGAATATGAGGAATCGATTGATGATCCGCAGGTCGGGAAAGAGGATCACCATGAGATTGCTCAGGAAATGCGCGGCTGGATAGACAAAATGAGAAATTACTGTGCATATATGTCAGATATTATTTCAACAGTAAAGGGTCAGGCTGTTCAGTTGACTTCGTCAACAACTGATTCATTCGAATTGAACGAATTGCTCAAAAGAATTGATATTTTGATGAATCACGAACTAAAAAAATATGGTTGTAAACTAAATGTAGTATGCGGCATCGAAAAATCAACTATTATAAGAGGAGAGGTTAACAGCCTCGTTCAAATCATCAACAATTTGATTACAAACAGTATCGAAGCCTATGATGGGAACGAAGGAATTATTGATTTTACTATTTTCCAGGAAGGCTTCATGCTCCAACTGTGCGTGCAGGACTACGGGTGCGGAATGCCGGATGACGTCAAGGAGAAGCTCTTTAAAGAGATGCTGACCACGAAAGCAAAAAAGGGAACAGGGCTCGGCTTGTACATGTCTTACTCTACGATTGTAGGTAAATTTGGCGGGAGAATGTGGTTTGATTCAGAAGTGGGCAAAGGAACCAGTTTTTACATATCGATTCCAGTCATTTAGACATTCTGCGGAGGCAACATCATGAGAAGAAAAAAGACCGATGCGATTTCACCGTATAAAATTATTGTTCTGGATGATGAGATTGGAATCATCGATTCTTTGTCCGTTGTTCTTACGAGAAACGGATATGATATCACCGGGGTAACTGCTCCGCTGGATGCCATTGAGATGATCCGTAAAGGGACCTATGACCTGCTTATCCTTGATTTCCTGATGCAGCCGATTAACGGAGACAAGGTGGTTGCTAAGATTCGCGCATTCAATGATGAGCTATACATTCTGCTGCTCACCGGTCATAAGGATATGGCCCCTCCCCTTGAAACAATTAGAGCCCTCGATATTCAGGGGTATTGTGAAAAAAGTGATAAGTTCGATCAGTTGATCCTGCTGGTCGAATCTGCAATCAAATCGATCATGCAGGTGCGTACGATCAAGAAATTTCAGGACGGGCTCAATAAAATACTTGAATCCGTTCCGAAGATTTACCAGCTGCAGCCCATCGGCAGTATTCTTGGCGGCATATTAATTGAAGTTATGTATTTTGTAGACAGTAAAAATGCTTTTATACTAGTTGACAGTACCGAAAACATGAACAGCATGCACAATAGTATTTTCCGGGGTATTGGTCAGTATAATACGGGAATTGAAGAATTCATGGCAATGCTGGATCCTGAACTGATGGAACGAATCGGCTATGCAAGAACAACTACGAAAACAGAGAAACTGGATACAGGTGTTATACTGCCGCTCGTGAACGAATACAGACAGACTTTGGGTATCATCTACATTGAAAGTGCAAACTATGAGAGCGAAATCAAGCTGCTTGAAATTTATGCAAACCAGGCCGCATCCGCCCTCAATAATGCCTTCCTGCACTCCCTTGTGAACACCAAAAACGAAGAATTGATCAGAACCTATGCCGAATTGAAAAAGACATATATTGATACAATTGAAGCGCTGCGGCTGACGGTCGATGCCAGGGATGAGTATACCTGCGGGCACTCGGACAGAGTGGCGTATTATTCCAAAAAAGTCGGAGAGGGATTTGGGTTGTCTGCAGATGAACTCGACCTATTGTCGACTGCCGGTATATTTCATGATATCGGCAAAATCGGAACGGCTGATGATATTTTAAAAAAATCCAATGAACTTACAGCATCGGAATATGATGTTATAAAGCAGCATCCCCTCAAAGGTGCACATATATTGTCCGCATTATCCATGTTCCAGGATGTCGTACCACTGGTTAGGTATCATCATGAATGGATTGACGGGTCAGGGTATCCGGAGGGATTAAAAGGAGATGAAATCCCTTTTCTTGCAAGGATAATAACTGTCGCCGATGCGTTTGATGCGATGACGTCCAACCGGAGGTACAGGAGTAAGCTTGATATCAAACACGCCAAGGAACAGCTTCTCAACGGAGCGGGCATTCAATTTGATGCCGAAGTAATTGATGTTTTTATCAGAGTGATAATTGATCATGCCGATGAAGTGATGAAGGAAGTCGAGACGACGCATATCAAGCTTAAAAAAATTGACGAATAAAAGTATAAGGGTCAGTTTCAGCAGGCAGCAAAAATACCGGAGGTGCATGTGGTATCAATCGATGAATTCGAAAAGATCTTAAGCGAGATTACGGATGAACTGCCGGAAGACTTTTTTGTCAATTTGAACGGCGGAATACGCCTTATTCCCGAAGCGAAAATACACCCGGCAGCGGTCGGCAACGATTTATATATTATGGGCGAATACCACTTTGATTCCGTTATGGGGCGCTATATTTCCATCTACTACGGATCTTTTATGCGTACTTGCGGCTTTTTGCCTTTGCCTGCCCTGCGCGAGAGAATTGCGCATACCTTAAAACATGAGTTCCGCCATCACCTTGAGTCGCAGGGCGGACAGCGTGACCTTGAGATCATCGACGACACCCAGATACAGGAATACAAAAATCAGAGCGTCAGCCGGGTCAATCCGGAAGACGGCAGAATGGCCGGGTCCGGATTGTAAATTATTCTATATATTACCAGATAATATTGATAATTTTAATTTTCAGTGTAATAATTATAAAAAAGTATCTCTCAATTTCACGAGGACAAAAATCGAAAGGGGAATACTGTGAAAAAAATCGGCCGCTGGCTGCTGCCGCTCATTATTGTTGCACTTCTATTAATTTATGCATATATAGCAAATATGCAAAACACGAATTATTTTGTCTTTCAGTACCCGCTTCTGTTTCCGGTTTTGAGCATTGTGAATAGAATTTTGGTAGGTGTTGCCGTTGGCCTGCTTGTTAGTGCGAAACCTGATTATGTCAATAAATTTATCGCCCTGACAGCCGCCTCCTTTCTTATTTTGGTCTTACCATGGCTGTACTATTTTGTGCAATGGCTTCCACTTCCCGGTTTCACAACGTTGCTTTTTAGAGCACGTGAAATTACAGGCCTTATATTTGGTTTGTTTTTTGTGCTGTCTATAAAGGCAAAGAGAAAACGTCCCGAAGTATCCCTGCATGGCATCCGCTCATGAACGGGAGGCAGGATTCAATTTGAAGGCAGTTTCCGCAGCGTTATCCAATGGTATTGCGTCCAGGCAGCAGTGGTCAAGAAAACAGGTCGATTTGCTGTAGTATTTGCAGTAGTAACATTCATGCTCAATCATTTCCGTCTTCTTTAGCTTTCCCATGAGAATTACGTATTCACTTTCTATCTAGCGCACTTGTTCGGTAATATAGGTCCTGACCTGGTCCTTTGGTATCCCTAACGGGATGGCAAGCTCTCCGAACAGAAGATCTTCCGCCATACGCAGAAGCCGCTGGTCTTTCTCACCCACCGCCTTCTTTTGATGCACACGTTCTTCCATCCGCAGATACAGTGTCTTGATTATGCGTACCCACTCATAACAATTATAAGTGTGCAGAGCTTCCAGGTATTTTTCCTCGCGTATTTTCTCGTTGTCGTCCCACAATATTTCTATGTCCGGAATCTTTGCGATCAGCTCCTGCGCTTCCGCTTTCGTGATTAACCTGCGCATCACGACCCTTCCGTTATCAACAGGAGAAAATATCGTGGAATCTTTTGTATACAGTGGCTTAAGAAAGTAGTATTGTTTTGTATTGTCTATGCCGCGAATGTCCGGTACACCAATACCTTCAACAGTACATACACCGCTCCCGCCGTACATAATCAAATCATTGACTTTAAATTCTGTATTACTCATATACTTTGCCCCTTTATAAAAACAACCGTTTCACCCATCAAAAGCGAAACGGTCGAAATGGAAAACACTGTGTTTGCTCTTGTGAACGATTATGTTCCTGCTTTTTGAAAACTATATAATATAAGTATATTTTAACAGAAAACACGCCTTCATGTAAGTAATACTTTTATGGAGATTTTTTTTGCCAAAGGGGAATGAAATTTCGGTGATCTATGGGTGTACATTTGACACATGCGATTTCGCCGGTGCAAGGCTAATATGTAGTGATAGACGTAGATGAGAACAAACAATTTTTCTTTCATACAGCCCCAAACCATTGATATGTAGGACATTCCACGCAAAAGAGACTCGCCAGAATCAATATCAACACAATCGGGCAGCTCGCTGCGCTTCCCTTCAGATAGCGACGCGTATGAGGAAATACAGGCTTATCGGACAGACGGTTCAAATCTACATCAGGGACTGCGAATTGAACGGTTTCCAGCGCCAGCGGCATCTCGGGCTGCCGACGAATCATGATGTGGAAATTGCTCGCGTGGCCATGGATCTATTCCGGACTTTCAGACCGATGAAAAAGCAGCCGTTGCAAAAGTTGTTGATAATCTCCGGTTCCGGTTTGGCGGACAGGCTATTTTTCGGGGCATCCTCCTGGACACGCACACGGACTTGCTGCCGGACGGGCAGTTCGGATGGAATCAGGGTGGATTTAAGAGGTCAATGAATGATTGAACAGCCTGACTTCGTCTTCATTTTCGGACGCAAAAAAGGACTATAAAATTTCCGGGAAGGGATTGACAGGCGGCTTTTTATCCAATATATTTAATAAAGGTACTTATTAAAATACCTTTATTAAATAAGGAGGAGCTAAAGTGGAGTCAGTTAATCCAATTAAGGAAGAAAATCTTAAGCTTCTTAAGGGCATCATACGTCAGGAACGGTCTGCCACAAAATCCAGACTGGCTGAGCTTTCCGGGCTCAGTGTTGTTACGGTTCAGTCGCTGACCAGCACACTTCTTGCATCAGGAGAAATAGAGGAAGACAGTGTTGTGCAGCCTCAGCTTGGCAGGCCTGCGGTTTCCTATCGTTTTAATCAAACGGCAAAACTTGCACTGGTCATATATATGTGTGAAAAAAACACAAAGGATACAGCGACATTTCTGGTATGCGATTTATATGGGGCGTGCCTGGAACGGAAGGAGGAATCTTTCGTAAAGGTTTCTTTGGATAGTTTTAATACCGTAATAGAATCCCTGATTGCCGGGTATCCCAATATCAAAATCATCGCTTTTGGAATGCCTGTGGAGGAAATCGGGGGAAGAATCGTTGTCAGCGACTATGAAGCCCTTTTGAACATCAATTTTGCATCCTATATTCAGGACAAATTCGGTGTGGATGTTTTCATTGAGAACGATATCAATGCCGCTACATATGGTTATTGTAAGCGAAATCTATTGATGGAAAATACAAGTGCAGCAGGCATTTATATGCCCGCTAAATATCCGCCGGGAGCAGGGATCTGTCAAAACGGAGAGATTAAGAAGGGCAGAAACGGACTTGCCGGAGAAATAAAGTATTTGCCTTTTGATATAAACTGGGAGACATTTGCATATGATCCGGAAGCAATAGAAGATTTCCTGATTAAAGCGGTAAAAGTGTTTATGTGCATCTATAATCCTGACAGAATTGTTCTTTTCTGTGAACTGATTAGTAAAGATTTTGCAGCAAAGCTTAAAAACAGCTGTCTTTCGAACATAGAAGGTATCATGCTTCCCGATATTGATGTAAAAACAGACCTCAGGGAAGATTTTGAAGCGGGTATGATCAGCCTTGCACTAAATAGAATATTATAAAAGGGGAAAGTAATAGTGTTATCCATATTATTAGTCATTACTTATATTTCATTTATCAGTCTGGGATTTCCCGATGCACTCCTGGGTTCTGCATGGCCAAGCATGTATGCGGGTCTGGGTGTTCCGGTATCCTACGCAGGTATCATTTCCATGATCATTGCAGGCGGAACTATTATTTCCAGCCTTAACAGCGGCAGGCTGATTAAGAAGCTGGGAACCGGAAAAGTCACGGCAATAAGTGTCTGCATGACGGCCGCAGCCCTGTTCGGATTCTCCATATCACACTCATTCATAATGCTGTGTCTGTGGGCTGTACCATATGGATTGGGAGCAGGTTCCGTAGATGCCGCACTGAACAACTTTGTGGCGCTGCACTATAAGGCAAGGCATATGAACTGGCTTCATTGTTTCTGGGGAATTGGTGCTACAATGGGTCCATATGTCATGGGATTTTGCCTGACCAGGGGACTGGCATGGAATAGCGGATACCGCATCATTTCCGTGCTTCAGGTTGTGCTGACTGCGATTTTGATTTTTACTATTCCGCTTTGGAAAAAAGCCGGTTCTTCTGCGGAGCAGGGAGCAATTTCGCACAAAAGCCTCAGTATCAGGGAACTTATCAGGATACCCGGAGCGAAACCGGCATTGACTGCTTTCTTTTGTTATTGTGCCGTAGAGTCAACTACAGGTTTATGGAGCTCCAGCTATATGGTAATGGATCGCGGACTCTCTGCGGGTGCCGCGGCAAAGTGGACGTCCCTTTTCTATCTTGGCATAACATTCGGACGTTTTGTGAGCGGTTTCATTACCTTGAAGCTGGGAAATAAGCAGCTGGTCAGGGTTGGCCAGGGGATAGCTGTGCTTGGCATTATTGCATTGCAGCTTCCGCTAGGAAACACGGTGATGTATATAGGCTTTGTATTAATCGGGTTGGGATGTGCGCCGATTTTTCCAAGTCTGCTGCATGCCACACCGGACAATTTCGGCAAAGAATTATCACAGGCAATCATGGGGATGCAGATGGCCAGTGCATATATCGGAAGTACGTTTATCCCGCCGCTGTTCGGGCTGCTTGCAGAGCGAATCAGCATTAAATTGTATCCGTTCTTTCTATTCGCTTTTGTGATGTTTATGATCGGGATGGTAGAACGCCTAAATAAGATCAAAGGGAATAAGATAGAAAGCAAGGCCGTGCGGGAAGTTAATGCATAAGGCAGCTTTACATAAGTCTAAAGTTAGAGAGTGGTTTGGTTTACTGAAAGCTATCATCGTTCCAGCTTGCATTTGATTCCGAGAACCGATCTTAAAAATATTACTATTGTGCAGGGCAGCGGTGGAATCAGTCAGATTTCAAAAAAAGCCAACATTGTCATTTTCACAATGGGCTATTTCAGTACGGAATGTGCGCTGGCAAGAGCCGGATATATGAATGCGCATTCGAAATTCGATTTTGAACCGCCTCTTTTCTTTTGCCTTTCCTGACAGGGATTGTTTATAAGAATCTTGTAAAAACGATGCAAATACTATACAATTGTTTCAATGCTAGGAACGAAGGTAACTAAACATGTCGAGATTTACAATTCCACGCAATATTTTCTATGGCAAAGGCAGCATAAATGAACTTGCTGATCTCAAAGGGTACTACCGTGCATTTATTGTCACCGGCGGTGTCATCCCTAAGTTGGGACTGCTTTCGAAGCTCGAAGATATACTGCGCAGGGGCGGGATGGAAACAGCGGCATTTATTGATGTCGAAAATGATCCGTCCATCGAAACAGTTATGAATGGTTCTAGGGAAATGCTTGTATTCAAACCGGATATCATAGTCGCCATAGGCGGCGGATCCTGTATTGATGCAGCAAAGGCTATGTGGGTTTTCTATGAATATCCCGAACTTACCTTTGAAAAAATACTTGAAGACGGCGGTATACCTCCATTACGCAAAAAGGCGATATTGGCGGCTATACCCTCGACTTCCGGAACCGGCAGTGAAGTCACTTCCTTCACAATAATTTCAGACCGTAAGGCAAAGATAAAATATCCGATCTCCAGCTACGACATTACTCCCGACATTGCTGTCCTGGATGAAGAGATAACGCAGACCATGCCGCCATCGCTCGTCGCATATACCGGTATGGACGCACTATGCCACGCAATCGAGGCATATGTCGCACTAGAACGTTCCAATTTCACCAACCCGCTTGCCATTCACGCGATAAACGTCATCAGCGGCTATTTGTGCGACAGTTTTGACGGCGACCTCACGGCACGCGGTGAGATGCATATTGCCCAATGTCTCGCGGGAATGGCCTTTACCAATGCTAAGCTTGGTATAACGCATTCTCTTGCCCACAAAATCGGTGGAGCGTATAATATTCCGCACGGCCTCTGCAATGCAATTCTCATGCCGTATGTTATTAAATATAACGCAAGGGACCGTTCTGCAATGCGCCACTACGCTAACATTGCACGGCGTTTAGGGCTGGATGGACAGCGTGAGATGAACCTCGTTAATTCGCTCGTGTCTGCAATCAAAAATATGTCGGAATATATGCAGCTGCCCAGTAACCTCGCGGATGCGGGTATCAGCGAGTTCAAGTTCAACATGGATAAGGAATACGTTGCGCAGCAGGCATTCCTTGATGCCTGCACCGAGAGCAACCCAAGAAAAACAAGTCCTGAAGACCTGCTTACAATTCTCGAGTGCGCTTATTACGGGAAACCGGTAATAATATAATAAACAAAAAGCCGTGTCAAAGTGAAGAGTTTATGATTAAGGAAATCATTACCTGCTGAATCGGGGTTTTCCTTACCAGGGCCTGCGTGCTACAACAAAATTTTTCTCCCAGAAGGAAGTAAAGCATGAGCGCTGAACAACCTGACCGTTCGAGGAAGATGCATCAATCATTTCGCCGTTGCCGATATATATCCCGGTATGCCCGACAGTTTTACTGTTTGTATGGAAGAACAGGATATCTCCTATCTGCAGATTATCCATCGATGTAATCTTCTCCCAGTCTTCTACCTGGGAATATCCGGCTGCGTTATAGCGCCCGCGCGATGAACCGGCCTGCTGTAAGCAGTAATATACAAGTCCGGAGCAATCGAAAGAGTTTGGTCCTACATTGCCCGCAACATATGGATCCCCAAGCTGATTGGCAGCAACTTCCAGGAAAGTTTGTATGTTGGCGTATCTGATCGCCTCTTTTACTTTTGTTGCACTTTCTACTGCATTGGGCGAATAAATAAGAGCAAGTGTCTGCTCTCCGGTCTTGCCGTCGACAGAAAGGCCGTTTCGTTCCTGAAAGGCCGTTACCGCCGCGACTGTCTCCGTACCATAATATCCAGTCGCATTATCCAGGTATCCCAGGTCAATCAGCTGCCTTTGAAGGCTGTCGACATCAGAGCCGACCGTACCTTTGAGCAGCGTATATTTTTTGGCTGCGTCTGAATAAAGCAGATCCAGCGTAGCGGGACCCGCGATACCGTCCTGCGCCAGCTTATGCTGCCTCTGGAATAGTTCCACTGCATATTTGGTTGCAGGACCATAACGTTGGGTAGACTCATCAAGATCCAAATAATTCAGCTCCATTAACCTCTCCTGAAGCTGTTGTACCCGCTCATTCTCGTCGCCTTGCTTCAAAGTCGGGTCTGGTGTGGGTGTGGGAGCAGGCGTGGGCTCAGGGGTTGGAATAGCTGTTGGCGTCGACGCAGGTTCAGAAATATTGCTTTGTGCATTAAGCGCTGCGGCAGGCGCATCATTATTTGATTTCTGTGCTGCAGCCATGATTTTTGGCAGCGTGAAAGCAAGCACCATCATAGCGATGAGTACAGAAACAAATCCTAATAGAAAAAATCGGTTTTTCATTTTATTCATCAGAAAAACTTCAATAATCTGATAATACTTTTTTATATACCGGACGACCGGATTATTTTGGATTTTTTTATTCATTAGAACCTTCCTTGATCTCCTGCTTTTTGCTTATTTGAACGCTTTAAAGGTTAAAGAACTGTGAGCAAACATAATAAAATTATAATACATGTATATTGAATTTTTATAACGCAACTATTAAGACTCCAAGAATTTGTTACAATACAAGTTGGAACACTGTAAGCAGTTATTCAGAAATCAGCAGATAACAGGAGCCGGGAAATGGATATTTTAAATAATCAATACTTTCAAATAGTATGCAGTTCACTTGTGATCTATTTATTTATCATTATTGCATTTCGTGTTTTGGGTAAAAAAGAATTATCACAGCTGTCGGTAGTTGACCTGGTTTTTATTCTGCTGATCAGTAATGCAGTCCAAAATGCGATGGTTGGTTCCAATACGACCTTAGCCGGCGGCCTGGTTGCAGCTGCAGCTTTGTTTATTGCAAATTTTCTTTTCAAACAGCTGATGTACCGTTTTCCCCGGCTGGACAATTTGGTTGAGGGAGAAGCGACTATGCTTATTTATGATGGAAAATTAATTAAGAAAAATACGGCAAAAGCCAGGATCACGTATCAGGAAATCATGGAAATATTAAGGGAGCATGGGGTATCCTCAATCGAGGAAGTTGATTTGGCTGTACTTGAAGTGGATGGCAATATCAGTGTGCTTTCCGAAAAATTCAATAGAAAAACGGTCAGGAAGAGAAAATCAAAACAAAGCCTTTCGCAGAATCAAGGTTAAATACCAGTAATGCACAGGAGGATGCCATGTACTATAGCTTCATTCTATTAAAACCGGAAACATTGGAAAGACAGCTTGTTTCCAGTGTTCTTGAACACCTACTGACAATCGGCGTCAAAATCGAGATGTTCAGCTATGTATGTGTTACCGAAGACCTTATCGACCGGCATTACGGGGAAAACATTGCAAAATACGGTGAGGTTTTTAAAGAGAGGGCACATAGATCTTTTGTTGGGAAATATGTCATTCCAATTATCATAAGCAGTCAAAGCAATCATATTATCCGGGAGATTCGGACTCTTGTTGGTGCTACAGATCCATCAAAAGCGGAAACCGGCACGATACGGGCTGACTTGGGCATCGACTCCATTGAAAAAGCAATGTCGGAAGGCCGGTGCTGTGAGAATCTTATTCATGCCAGCGACAGTGCAGATGCGTATTTGTATGAAACGGCCTTGTGGTTTGGGGAAAAAACAGCATCGAAATATATACATTAACGCGTCAAAAAATTCTTTAATGTTACCTGTCAGACAGAAGTTGACATCCCGGACTTGCCTATGTTATGCTACTTACATTCTCTTTGCACTGCATACAAATCTACAGTACAGACTGAGCAGGCGATGAACCGATTTTCGGTTTGTGGGGCTGGGCCGCATGAGCGGCAGCAGAGCGATTTTTCGCATCTGTGGGACAGGAATGTTTCACAGGTGTTTTTTTATACCTTGAATCACGTATTTCAGATCAAATGAAGTGTTATAGAGCTATCTTACGAATGCAAAAGCAAACCGGAGGTAACTTTTATGACAGACCAATCTCAATCTCAGCCGCAGGGGCTGACAACGGCTGAGGCACAGAAACGACAGGAACAATATGGCCGCAATGAACTGACTCCCGAGAAGAAACAGAATTTTTTCCGCAAAGTGCTCCACACGATCAGCGAGCCTATGTTTATGCTGCTCTTCATAGCTGCCGTAATCTATTTTATCCTGGGTGAGCCCAGGGACGGAGCGATTATGCTGATTTTTGTGGTGGGCATAATCAGTATTGATGTCATCCAGGAGTGGAAGACCGACAAGACATTAAGTGCGCTTAAAGATTTATCGGCTCCGCATGTCACTGCAATTCGTGACGGCAAAGAGACAATTATTGCAAGCGGGGATCTTGTGCCCGGCGACTTGATGATGATAGCGGAGGGTGTTAAAATTCCTGCTGATGGCGAAGTAATCAAATCAAGCGACCTGTGTGTTGATGAGTCTTCTCTTACCGGAGAAGCGGAAGGTGTCTGGAAGGTAACCGTCGGAAGTGCGGAGAAGACTACAGATTACTGGCGAAGGGATTATTGTTATGCAGGAACCCTTGTAACCATGGGATCAGCATATGTGTTGGTCGACAAAATCGGAGCGTCTACCGAGTATGGTAAAATTGGAACTGATGTTGCTGCTGCCCAGGAAAGTCCTACACCTCTGCAGAAGCAGACCGGTCATCTGGTTAAACTTTGTGCAGGTATCGCTGCCGTTCTTTTTGCCCTGGTCGGCACAATTACGTACTTCAATATTCCTGACCATGCATTCGGCGCGCGTATCATTGAGAGCATTCTGTCCGGAATTACTCTTGCGATGGCTATGATTCCGGAAGAATTTCCTGTTATCCTTACCGTTTTTCTATCGATGGGGGCATGGCGTCTTGCTAAAAAGCAGTCGCTCGTAAGAAAGCTTCCGGCTGTTGAGACGCTTGGTGCCGTATCTGTGCTGTGCGTAGACAAAACAGGTACTATTACCATGAACCAGATGACAGTGCAGGATGTGTGGACTCTGAGGGAAGACAGCGGCGGTAACGACAGCACGGAGGAATTGATCGAAGTCATGGGCCTTGGCTGCGAGACCGATGCCTACGACCCGATGGAAAAAGCAATGCTCCGTTACTGTGAAGAAAATAAAATAACCAAAGACCACCTTTTCGGAGGTGAACTGATTACGGAATACGCCTTTACGAATGAACTGAAAATGATGGGGCACGTATGGCATCACGACGGAGAAATCATTGTGGCCGCCAAAGGATCCCCTGAAAGAATTCTTGCGATCTGCAAATTGACTGAAGACGAGCGCAGACTGACCAATGACAAAATCCTGGAGATGTCCCGGAAAGGTCTTCGTGTCATTGCTGTAGGGATGATGAAGCCTGCCTCGGAAGACCGGATTCCGACGACTATTTCAGAATGTTCTCTGACACTGTGCGGATTAATCGGCCTTGCGGATCCGCCTCGGGAATCTGTAAAAGAAGATATAAAAAAATGCACTAAAGCAGGTGTGCGTGTTGTCATGATCACGGGTGACAATGGGATTACGGCAAGCAGTATTGCAAAACAGATCGGGATGCCGAACAGTGATCATATTATAACCGGTGATCAGTTGAATAGCATGAGCGACGAAGAACTTAGGGAACACGTCAAGGATGTAAGCATTTTTTCCCGCGTTGTACCGGAACATAAGATGAGGATTGTCAAAGCTTTCAAAGAGAACGGAGAAGTGGTTGCCATGACCGGCGACGGCGTGAACGACGCCCCGGCTCTTAAAAATGCGGACATCGGTATTGCAATGGGCAAGCGCGGCTCGGAAGTATCCCGGGAGGCCGCAGACCTGATACTCATGGACGATAACTTTTCAACCATTGTAGATACTATCCAGGATGGACGAAGAATCTATGATAACATCCGTAAAGCTGTCGGCTATGTGTTTTCAATTCACATACCCATTGCATTTGCCTCTCTGCTGGCACCTCTCATGGGCATAGCACCGGCCAGCCTGATGCTTCTTCCATTACATGTTGTGCTTCTGGAGCTGGTTATCGATCCGACATGCTCCATTGTATTGGAGCGCCAGCCTGCTGAACATGATATCATGTACAGAAAGCCCCGCGATCCGAACGAAAAACTGCTGTTGACGTCAACGCTGGTTAAAAGCGTTTTACAGGGATTGGCCATTTTTGGAGCATCATTCGGTTCGTATTATTTTTCGCTGCATCAGAACCCGGACAATGCACCGCTTGCCCGTACGATGGGACTTTCCGTCATCATGCTTGCAAATCTGTTTCTTGTCCAAGTCAACAGTTCCAATAGTAAATTTGCCTTCCGGACGTTGGTTCTTTTGATCAGGGACAAAGTTATGTGGGCCGTAAATATCGGAACAATTGCAGGACTCCTTCTGATGATGTACACTCCATTGAGTGGATTTCTGAAGCTTTCCGCTCTTTCCGTCACGCAGTTCTTTCTGGCGTTTGGAATAGCGGCTGCGTCAGTGCTGTGGTATGAAGCTGTTAAGTTGGTCCGGTTGATAACAAAAGCTAAATAGGGTAAATAAAAAAGGACGTGCTTCTATGATATCCAGATATAAAGTGAAGAGAATGAGAAAAATAAGAGCTCTGGCTGTCACAGCTGCCGTTGTTCTTGTTGGAGCAGTTTTTGTCTATTTTGGCATCAATAATATGCAATCAGCTAAGGCTGTTTCAGACCAGACTGCGGGTACACAGACGACCCTTACAACAGTTTCTGGGGATGCTTCCACAGAAACCACACCTGGCCCGTCCCCGTCCCCGGTGGCAGATCCCACTCCGCTTCCGCCGAAGAATCCTGACGATCTGAAAATGTCCTGGTTAACACCTGCTGTTTTTGACGGCGCAAACGCCTTTTCGGAACAAAAAATGACAATGACCGGAGCAGACGGCACAGCGATTGATTATTGGATATTCAAGGGTGGCCAGGCTGTTTCTGAGTATCTGACGAATGACCCGATTTCTTTCGGGGAGCCGGATACTTATACGGGTATTGAGGGCGTCCTGGCTTTTCGAGGCAACAACTATCGCAATTCACCATCCTGGGGCTCTGCCAATGTCAGCGAGAAAAAGCTTGAGATAGTCTGGACGAAAGACATCGGCGCAGTAAGCAGTACGGATAGCTACTGGCCGGGTTCAGGGTGGACAGGACAGCCTTTGCTTGTTCATTGGCCGGAAGCAACACGCATGGCCATGAACATTTCTGCAGAAATGAAACAGAAGGATCTTGTTGAAGTCATCTATCCTGTTTTTGATGGAAATATCTATTTTCTGGATCTCGAGACAGGAACACAGACCCGCAAGCCGATCAGCGTGGGATTCACGTTTAAGGGGACAGGAATCATTGATCCGCGCGGCTATCCGATTCTCTACTGCGGGCAGGGCTTGAATGAAAATGGCGGTACTTACGGTGAATTCAATTATCATATCTTCAATTTGCTCGACCAGACAGAGATGTATGCGTTGTATGGCCGCGATGATCTTGCTTTCCGCAAATGGGGAGCCTGGGATTCTTCCGGACTGATAGATGCCAAAACCGATACCTTCATCGAGTGTGCCGAAAATGGCATGGTTTACCTGACCAAGCTGAACACACAGTACGATGAAGCAGCTGGAAAGCTTTCCATAACCCCGCAGATTACACGCTATCGATATCACACAAACTTCACGGATGAACTTGGCATTGAAAGTTCTCCTGCGGCATACAAAAATTTCCTGTATTTTGGCGATAATGGCGGTGCTGTCCAGTGTCTGGACCTGAACACACTGAAGCCTGTCTGGATTTATAATGCTGAAGATGACAGCGATTGTACGATTACGCTTGAGGATTCCGCTGCCGGTGTTTCCCTCTATACTGCAAATGAGGTTGATAAGCGCTCTGCTGTTTCCAAGGTGGGCGCAAATTGCAATATCCGCAAACTGAATGCCCTGACCGGGGAACTGATCTGGCAATACGATGTCCCCTGTGTCTATCATTTCTATCTTAATGGAGGCGCACTGGCCACTCCATTGGTCGGGCAGGATGATATCTCAGATCTGATCATTTTCAATATTTGCCTGACATCGTCTGCGTCAGACGGCAAACTGATCGCACTGGACAAGGAAACAGGGAAACTGGTTTGGGAACGCGACCTGGCTGCATATAGCTGGAGTTCGCCGGTACCGGTCAAGGGTGAAGATGGCAGGACATATGCAGTGTTCTGTGATTCTGCCGGTAATATGCATTTGTTTGATCCAAGAACAGGGATTGACCTTGATGTCATTTCGCTCGGTGCCAACGTGGAAAGCTCGCCGTCCGTCTACAATGATATGATCGTTGTCGGATCCTATGCGCAAAAAATATTCGGTATAAAAGTAAAATAGTAGATTTCTGATTTCGGCACATGCTGATGTTGAAAGAATGAGAAATGCAGCTGTCCTTATCAAAAACAAAGAAATAATTGGCAAGGGAAAAGCCGCAATCGAATGGAATTGTGGCTTTTTTTTGTCTTAATTGTGTTAAAATTTGAACATATCAATTTTATATAGGCATTAGGTGAAATTAACCCATCGCATATAGCTAAAATTGAAAAATGAATAGGCTGCGGGGGCTATGGAATCGACGAGAGAAAAGGCGGATAATGACTATGAATTTGCTGTTTTTTTTGCGCTGTATAGAAACTACAGTTGCTCTTTTAGGAATGATAATTTCAATTGCGGCTGTCCATAAAAGCATAAAGCTTCGACTTGTAGTATCTACGGCTATTATACTTTTTGGCTGCGTTCTGTTATCAGTGATTTATACTAATATAGGCAAGGAAATTACGGAAAAAATATTTTTTCCAATACTTGTAGTTACGATGGTTCTCCTGACGTACATTATTACTGCTGATAAAATTTGGGTGACACTATTTAATGCTTTATCCCAATTAGTTATTTATCGTGGTGTCAGCATGGTGTGTGATACGGTGGTCAGGCAAGCTGTACTTACCGTCTCAGAATCAGACTTGCTTTATATTGGACTGCGGGTGGCTGCGTTTTCTATAATCATATTTTTAGAAGTGAAATACATACGAAAACCATTCCGGCACCTGGTTGATGTCGTCAAATTTGAATGGTATATAGCTACTCTGGCAGTTTTTTTATTCTCAATACTTATCATTGCAATGACTATATATCCAGTTATGTATTATGACCGTCCTGTCTATGCACAAATTGAAATCATACTTGCATACGCCTTGATGGCAGTCGTTTTTTATGTATTTAATGTGGCTTTCCGCAACATAATACAAAAAACCGAACTGCTCAAATCCGAATTGATGATGAAAAAAAAAGTCGAATATATGGAAAAGGACAAGGAGATTTCAAAAACAGATCCGCTGACGGGAGTATTGAATCGTCGTTCTTTTCAGGAACAGATTACGCATCATCTGACATCGGAACAAACAAGCGCACTTTTGATTATGGATATTGATGATTTTAAGAAGATCAACGATCAGTTAGGTCATGACGCAGGAGATGAAGCTCTGAAGGCGCTTGCAGATGCCCTTACCGCAAGTTTCCGGTGTATGGATGTAATTGCACGCTTAGGCGGAGACGAATTTATTGTAATGCTGAACAATATGCAAAAGAAGGATGAATCTATTTTACAAAGAATTGTATTGTTCAAACTAACACTGCACCGAATATTGGAAAGTCGGAAACTACCCGATTTTTCCGTGAGTATTGGAGTTGTATACACGAACGGCGACAATACTTTTTCCAAACTATACAAGAATGCAGATGTGGCGATGTATGAATCCAAAGACAAGGGTAAGGACCGCACAACTTTTTACGCGGAGGAACGGCAATAGTGAGGCATGCATGATGAGTTTGATTCGATTAAATTGATTGTATAATGACCGTCATCCCAAAAATCAAAAAGCTTGGCGTGTCAGCGAAGAAACAGTATGATGGACTTGGATTATTGACGTCTATTTATGGCTGCGTTGGAAAAAACACGCCTCGGAAATGAAAAGGAGTGAAAAAATATGAAAAACCAAATTATGATTGGAACAATAGTCAATCAGCCGTTTGATACTGTCTGGAAAGTATGGACTTTGCCGCAGCATATTATTGCATGGAACAATGCGTCTGAGGACTGGTATACGCCATCGGCAGAAAATGATATAAGAGCTGGCGGGAGCTTCCATTATAAAATGGCTGCACGGGACGGCAGCTTTAGCTTTGACTTCAGCGGCAAATACGATGAAGTGATTTTCGGACAAAAAATCGCATATACCCTTGGAGACGGTAGAAAAGTAGTTGTTGATTTTATTGGAATGGATGGCGGTGTAAAAATAATAGAGACATTTGAAGCGGAGGATACCAACTCCCTGGAAATGCAGAAAGCCGGATGGCAGGCAATTCTTGATAATTTCAAAAAGTATGCAGAAACAATCTGAATGCAAAAGAACTAAATTATATTCGTATTAAGAGGAAAGTGTTATGATTTGTAAAGGGTCTTTTGTGTCATGATTATTTCTGTGCACCTATTGTTTTATCAGAGAAAATTATAGAGCCAATGATATTATCAAAATCAGAATCTGGAGGCTGTTCACAATGATTGATTTAACCAAAAACCCGGAAAACCTGGCACGTAACATTAAAAAGGCACGTGAAAATAACGTCATTATTCCAACTTATGCCCAGATGAAAAATCCAGAGACAATTCCTGGCCCGATTCAGGAAAAGCTCAAAAATGTCGGGTTGTGGGAAGTAAATCCTTTGAATCTGTTCCGTATTACCTGGAAGAATGAACCGAAAACCAGCGGAGGTCTTTTTGGTAAGCCGAATTATATCGAGCTGCCTTCTGAACTGACCGGCGTTAATGCCCGCATAATCTGCATGATCGGCAAATGGTTCCCTACCGGCTGCCATAAAGTCGGCGCAGCCTATGGCTGCCTGGCACCCCGGCTGGTGACCGGCCAGTTTGACTCCACACGCCATAAAGCTGTCTGGCCTTCCACCGGTAATTACTGCCGGGGCGGCGCCTTCAACTCTAAACTGCTTGCGGTCGATTCCATTGCAATCCTGCCTGCGGGAATGAGCAAAGAGCGTTTTGAATGGCTCAGGACGATTGCCGGAGAGGTCATTGCGACCCCGGGCTGTGAGTCGAATGTTAAGGAAATCTTTGACAAGACATGGGAGCTCAAAACCACGCGCGATGATGTGATGATTTTCAATCAGTTTGAGGAGATGGGCAACCATCTGTGGCACTACCAGGTGACGGGACGAGCGATTCAGGAAGCCTTTGAGCTGGCTAAAAAGCCCGGCGACCGTCTGGCGGGTGCCTGCTTTACGTCCGGTTCTGCCGGAACGATTGGCTGCGGGGACTATTTGAAGGAACAGTATCCGGAAATGAAGTTGGCCGTGGGCGAGGCACTGCAGTGCCCTACAATTCTGAACAACGGATTTGGAGATCATCGTATCGAGGGTATCGGCGACAAGCATATTCCGTGGATTCATAACATTAAAAATACCGATATGGTAATTGATATTGACGACGAGGACAGCCAGCGTCTGCTTCGCCTTCTAAATACACCTGCCGGCCGCAAATACCTGAAGGAATCGGTAAAGGTAGATCCGGACCTTATTGAAAAATTGAGTTATCTTGGCATATCCGGCATTGCTAACGTACTCTGCTGCATTAAGATGGCCAAGTATTATGAGATGACAGACCGCGACGTTATAGCGACCGTTTTGACGGACTCCGTCGAGATGTACGGTTCCCGGATCGCGGAACTGGATGAGCAGTACGGACCTTACACGGCGGTGTCAGCTGAAGTTGACCATAACCTCCATATGCTGGGTCTTCGTACGGATAACATGGAAGAACTGAATTATCTCGAACGTAAGCGCATTCATAATTTGAAATACTACACATGGGTTGAGCAGCAGGGCAGGACCGTGGAAGATCTCAACGACCTATGGTACGACGAGGACAAAACATGGAAGGGCGTACATAATCAGGGTGACATGCTCGACGACCTCATTAATGAATTTAACGATGCTACCGGCCTTCTGAAAGGTCTGTAAAAAGCTATGAATAATGTGATTTCTGCAAAATGTGTAAAATGCGGCAAAGAATACCGCGCAGAACCCAATACAACCATCTGCTCCTGCGGCGGCATTCTGGATATCCTGTACGACTACGACTATGCAAAATCGAGGATGACTCTGCACACCCTCGCACAGCGCCCGCTTACCATGTGGCGGTATCGTGAAATCCTGCCTGTGGAGGAGACAACTCCCGACACGCAGCTTCGAGTCGGCTGGAGCCCCCTGTATGAGGAAAAAAAGCTTGCATCACAGTTTGGCATCAAATCCCTATATGTAAAGGATGACGGGCAAAACCCTACGGCTTCGCTTAAGGACAGAGCTTCAGCTATGGCAGTAGCAAAGGCATGGGAGGCCGGCGCAGACACGATTGCCTGCTCGTCGACCGGCAATGCCGCATCCTCTTTAGCCGGCAATGCGGCAGCTGCAGGACTTACGACCTATATTTTTGTTCCGTCCCGTGCACCGGAGGGCAAGATTGCCCAGCTGATGATCTTTGGCGCCCATGTAATTACAGTTGAAGGATCATATGAAGATACATTCCGTCTTTCGGCAGAAGCTATTGACCACTGGGGCTGGTACAACCGCAATGCGGCGATAAACCCCTACCTTGTTGAAGGCAAGAAGACAGTTTCCCTGGAAATATGTGAACAGCTGGGCTTTAATGCACCTGATTTTGTGGCACTTTCCGTTGGGGATGGCTGCACTATCGCCGGAGTCTGGAAAGGGTTTAAAGACCTGTATGCGATGGGCCTGAGCGACCATTTACCCAGGCTGATTTCTGTTCAGGCACAGGGGTGCTGCCCTCTGAACCGCAGCATCCAGACCGGGAAGCCATGGGAACCGATGGAGGAAAACACACTGGCAGATTCCATAGCCGTAGGCGTTCCTAGGAATCCCGACAAAGCGCTTAACGCGATTCGCGAATCCAATGGTATCGCCATCAATGTTTCCGACGAGGAAATCCTCGATGCAATGCGTCTTTTGGGCCGTACCTGCGGCGTATTTGGAGAGCCGGCCGGAGTTACGGGCACTGCAGGCCTCAAGAAAGCCTGTGAACTGGGACTGATTCCGGCGGATGCAACCGTTGTATCCATCATAACAGGCAGCGGTTTAAAGGACGTAAACAATGCAATCCTTGCAGGCGGACAGCCCATTTCTATTCCGCCCGATATGGATATGCTGAAAAAAGCCTTCGCAAAGGAAGGCCTGCATCCGTGAAATCCTTCTGAACACACGGTGAATAACTTACAGACTATGGCAATCCGGCAGCGAAGGAGAACACCATGAACGTTTTTGATATTGTCGGACCGGTAATGATTGGGCCTTCAAGCTCGCATACGGCGGGTGCTGTGCGTATCGGGTATGTTACGGGCCTTTTATTAGGCAAGCCCGCGGTAAAAGCTGAAATCCATCTCCACGGATCCTTTGCAAAAACCTACAAAGGACATGGGACAGATAAAGCTCTGATTGCAGGAATTTTGGGGATGATGCCTGATGATGAGCGTATTCGTAACAGCCCCCTGCTTGCTGAAGAAGCAGGGCTTGCCGTGACAATTATTCCCGATTCTATTCCGGGTGCACACCCCAACACCGCCCGTATTATATTGACTTCAGCTGAAGGCGGGCAGGTATCCGTGCAGGGATCCTCTATTGGCGGCGGTAATATTGTGATCAATCAAATCAATGGATTGCCGGTGGAATTTTCAGGACAATCCGATACCCTGATCATTCTTCACAGGGACATAGCCGGTGTAATCGCGGAAGTGTCCCAGTATCTTGGAGAACGCGGTATTAACATATCCAATTTTCGCTTGTCCCGCAGTGAAAAGGGCGGAATAGCGATCATGACGATAGAAGTCGACGGCAAAGTTGAACCGTTCATGAACGAGCACATCAGCGGGATGCCAAATATCCTCCGCTCGATAGCGCTGCGGCTGCACTAGGAGAAGCATATGGATTTTCATTATGATACCCTGGAGCAGCTGCTCGAAGCAGCACGCCGGGAAAACTGCAAACTTTCGAGCCTGGTACTGCTTCAGCAGGCGAAGGAAATGGAGTGTACTCCTCAAAGTATTTTTGACCGCATGGAACATCAGTATGATGTGATGACGCAGGCCGTTCAAAAAGGGCTGGAGCCGGGCGTGCGTTCCAACAGCGGACTGACAGGCGGAGACGCGAACCGGCTGGCTAATCAGATCAACGGGCAAAAACACCTTTGCGGCGATCTTTTCACAGGGGCGCTTGCGCGGGCAATGGCCGTTGCGGAAATAAACGCCGCGATGGGCTGCATTGTCGCAGCCCCTACAGCCGGATCCTGCGGCATATTGCCTGCAGCCGTGATTACTATGCAGCAGGAAAAAAGCATCTCCAAAAAAGAATGCATCATGTCGCTCTTTACAGCTTCTGCGGTAGGTATGGTGATTGCCAAAAATGCCTGCCTGTCCGGTGCGCAGGGCGGCTGCCAGGCTGAGTGCGGTTCCGCCGGTGCAATGGCCGCAGCGGCGATAGTTGAACTGGCGGGCGGCACTCCGGATATGATCGGACATGCCGTAGCCATTGCAATCAAAAACACGCTCGGACTTGTCTGTGATCCTGTTGCGGGACTTGTTGAAATTCCCTGCATCAAACGCAACGCATCCGGTGTTTCCAATGCTTTTGTGGCGGCAGAACTTGCACTTTCCGGAATCAAAAGTGCAATACCGGCAGACGAGACAATCATAGCAATGAAGAATGTCGGTGATAGTATGCACACCTCGTTAAAAGAAACAGGAGAGGGCGGGCTCGCTGCGACACCAACCGGAAAGCGGATATTCCAGCAGCTGTTTGGTACGGATGGCGCAAAGGGCGGTCAAAGTATTTGAGACAATTTGTTGAAAAACAGGATTTTCAATAGATTTAGTGTACATAATTGATTATTATTAAAGTAAGAATAAGCGTTTGCAGACATAATGACCATTTCAATTCACCTTTACATGAAAATCATCATCCGATGGAATCAAGGAGGAGAATCAATGGAAAGACGATTGCGCGTAATTAAGGCCTTGCGGTACCCTGACATTTCAATCGAGATTATCCCCGGACATTTTGCCACCCGTCACTCCCATATTAATTACTATGTGGACCTGATCAAAGTCACCTGCCATCAGAAGATGGCCAAGGCGGCCGGACAGGCATTGGCAAGCCAGTATGCCTCGGTCACACCCGTTGATTCGATTGTATGCCTGGACGGAGGGGAAGTGGTAGCTGCTTTCATGGCAGCCTCTTTATCCAGAAAAGACAGCCATTCCGTTAATGAAGGATCTGACATATCGATCGTCACCCCTGAGACAAATTCGGCCGGCCAGCTGATCTTGAGGGACAATACGCATAATATGATCAAAGACAAAAACGTTATGCTTCTGGAGGCAAAGGCTACAACCGGCAAAACCCTCAATCAGGCAATCGATTACATACATTATTACGGCGGCCGGGTCAGCAGTATCTGTGCCTTGTTCAGTGCAATAAAGCAAGTCGAAGGAATCCCTGTCAATGCCCTGTTCACGACGGATGACATACCTGGTTACGAGACATACGAACCCGATGATTGTCCGGGATGTAAGGAAGGCAAAAAGATCGACGCGCTAGTCAATAACTACGGTTATTCCAAACTCTAGGGGACAAAGGATCCGGATATCATCAACAAAAAATGAGACCGCTGCATTATGAACATTTCTGTTCATTCCTGGCGGTCTCATCGAGTTGCCGAGAAAAATACTATTTTACTTCGATTGTCCCTTTCATAGAAGGATGTATGCCGCAAGCATATGCATAAGTGCCAGCCGTATCAAATTGGTGTTTGTAACTCTCACCATTTTTAATTGTGTCACTCTTGAAAGCATCAAAGACAATATTGTGGGCGACACTGTCGTTGTTTTTCCACTCCACCGTATCACCGACTTTAATCGTAAGAACCTCGGGATTGAATGCAAAGTTCTCGATAAGAACAACATTACCTGACACAGCTGTGGTATCGGCCGATACGGTAACTGCAGCAGTGGCAGCAACAGTGCCGGTAGTACTGCCGGTGCCGGTAGAGGTAGCAGTTGACGCGCATCCGGCTGCTACAGCAATAATGCTGATAGCCGCAAACAAAACTAAAAATTTCATCTTCATGGATATCATCTCCTTTTGTAATTTAAGAAACTGCACATGTTTTTCTAGCCGTAAATAAACCAGCCAAACCAGATTCCTATTCCAAGGACAGCATGAATGATTCCAAGTGCAAGAATAATAAAGGCGGTAAGGATGTGAACTTTGTGCGGAACCTTGATTATTCCCAATCCATTCAAAATTTGAAATAAAATCAATAAAAAAAGTAATATTCCACCCCAAATCGGCACAGGCAGACCAAAAAGAATAGGTATTTTCATCTTTCAACCTTTCTTCGTGTTTTGAGCCCTCGTATATTCAAAATGCGGGTGACAGTTGTATAATCCAACATGAATTCATTCTACATCTAAATAGTATGATAAAGAAGAGTTGGTTTTTGTCATTGCGAGCATCATGACTTTCATCACAGCAGGCCTCGGTCATGACACATTTACGAAAAAACATCCGAACATCAAGCCATTCTACGCAGCGGAGCTCGTCGAAAAGTTCGACAAGAAGTTTGCCGTCATGATGTCGGCGTCGATCGGCCTGATGCTTGCGAGTGTTCTGTGGATGGTTGGAAGCAGTGCGCTGCCTTTACCGGCTGGCAGCACGAGAAGCCTTTATGTGGCGATCTTCATGGTGTTGCTTGCAGTCTCGATATCGGGTATGACATACGCGGGTATGCAGAAAGACAAATATGATATTGATAAATACAATCTGGTGAATTCCACGGAAGCCAAAGCAAAGGCAAAAATGAACGAAGAGAATCCGGTGGTCGGCAAAATCTGCGGAAGTCTATTCATGTTAGCCCTGACGGCCTATCTTATCATGGGCTTCGTGTGGCATATGTGGTCGACGGGATGGATGGTATTCCCGGTCTGGATCGCCCTGTGCGCCATCTCCGCGCTCGTTTTCGCAAAAAGCGGGAAGCACTGATGCCAGCAGTGGTTTCTCGTTTGCAACCGATTAATAAATGTTATAATAATAACATCCTGTCACAAACCTAAATGAATCTGTATTTGCAATCAGTAAGCAGACTACTTGTGAAGGTGGAAATATTCAGATGAGTAAACGCCATATTGCAAAGCAAAAACCAGCAAAAATTCATATTGCTACAATTGCTTTTTTAATCGGAATTATTGCTTTTGCAGTTGCAGCTGCAGGTTATATTTATTATGACTGGCAGACGTATACCAGCCATGTTGAAACAACTGCCGTTGATTTAGTGAAATCTGCTGAGACTTTTCTAAAAAAAGACTATGTGCGTGATTTGGAAGGAAATTCGAAAGATATCGGAAAGCCGGCATATGAAGAAATAAAAAGCAGTCTTTCAGAATTAAAGGATTCGAATCCTACCATAGTATTTGCATATTTGATGAAAGAAAGCAACGACAAAATATATTTTCTTGTAGATTCTGAAGCTCCTGATTCTGAAGGTTATTCTCCTCCCGGCCAAGAGTATTCTGAAGCGACAAAAACGGACAAGCAGCCGTTTCTGGATGGAAAAAGTATTGTAACAGAACCACTGACGGATCGCTGGGGAACCTGGGTCAGTGTTCTTGTTCCGGTTATAGATCCACATACCGGAGAAATTATCGCAGTATTTGGTGTGGACTACGCTGCTGCTACATGGAATGCAGAAATTGCGTTTCAGGTTTTACGGGATGTCGTAATTTGTTTGTTTCTCCTGCTGTTTTTGTTTTCCATTTACATTATTTTTAGAAAAAACATAACACTGAAAAAAATAAGTATAAATTTGCATGCAAGCGAAAACTTATTCAGATCAGTATTCACACAAGCCCCAATCGGCATTTCCGTTGTAAAAGATTATTCACAAACTATTATGATCAATCCGAGATTTGAGGAAATTCTTGGAAGAAAGACAGACGAGTTAAATGCTTTAGGCTGGGAAAATGTTACCCATCCTGACGATTATCAGGCTGATTTAAGCCAATTTACGAAATTTATGGCAGGTGAAATAGACAGCTATTCAATGGAAAAGAGATATGTCAGACCAGACAACTCCATTATCTGGGTAAATATGCTGGTGACCCGCATCGCTTTAAATCAGGGCAACAGTCAGCACCATCTTTGTATTGTACAGGATATCCAGGAAAGTAAATTGGCAAATGCAGCTCTGGTAGAAAGCGAACGCAGCAAAACGGTACTTTTATCCAATTTGCCGGGCATGGCTTACCGTTGTGACTATGACAGGAAATGGACAATGCACTTTTTGTCAGATGGTTGTCTGGAGCTTACCGGGTACAAACCGGAGAGCCTTCTTAACAACCATGATCTGTCTTACAATGACCTGATCGCGGCGGATTATCGTGATATCGTATGGAAGGAATGGGAGAATGTACTCGCGCTCAAGAAACCATTCCGGTATGAATACGAAATCATTACCGCCAAAGGCGAACGAAAATGGGTTCTGGAGCTCGGTCAGGGTATATTGGGCGGTGACGGTATCATTGAAGCACTGGAAGGAATTGTAGTTGACATTAATGATCTGAAAACAAAAGAAGCTCATATAAAGTATGTAAATGATCATGATTATATGACGGGCCTATACAACAGGAAATATTTTGAAGAGTATAAGGAACGTCTTGACCAGGAAGACGCTATTCCTTTGTCTGTTCTTGTCGGGGACATTAATGGAGTGCGGCTGATCAATGATGCTTTTGGTCTGGCGGAAGGTGACCGCCTGATTATTGAAGTTGCAAAAATCATGCAGAGCTGCTGTAGGGAAGGCGACTTGATTGCCAGAACCGGCGGCGATGAATTCACAATACTTATGCCTCATTCAGATCAGGACAAAGCTACTGAAATGATGGAAAAAATAAAAAATGTGTGTGAGAAAACGAGTTTGAAAGAATTTGGAAACGGCCAATATATTAACTTATCAGTAGGGTATGCCACGAAAAGCAGTAAGGAAGACAATCTCACAAACGTTCAAAAGGATGCTGAAGATTATATGAACAAGCGTAAGCTTTTGGAACGAAACAGTTACCATAATGCGATATTATCATCCATTATGGCTACTATGTTTGAAAATAGCCATGAGACCGAAGAACATGCACAAAGACTTGCGCTGCTCTGTAAAATGATTGGTGAGAAACTGCAGTTTACACAAAAAAACATGGATGAATTGCAGCTGTTTTCCATGCTTCATGATCTGGGAAAACTCGGTATTGACGACGGAATATTGAATAAACCGGGAGCACTCACCGCAGAAGAGTGGGCAGTTATGAAAACGCATCCGGAAATTGGTTATCGAATTGCCGTGTCCTCACCCGAACTGGTAACTATTGCAGAATACATACTAACTCATCATGAGCGCTGGGACGGCAAAGGATACCCGCAGGGACTCAAGGGCGAAGAAATCCCCCTGTTATCACGTATTTTGGCCGTTTCGGACTCTTATGATGCGATGACACAGAACCGGGTCTATCGAACCGCAATTTCTAAGGAAGCGGCGATTGAAGAGATAGCAAAGAATGCGGGAACGCAATTTGATCCGGATATTGTAAAAGTGTTTCTTGAACAAGTCATCATGCTTCTATAAACTGAATAATTGGATGCCATGACTGCGATACCAAAACCGGAGGGAATTTCATATTGGAAAAGATCAACGCCAAGAGCCGCATGCGGTTGAGTTTTAAAGAGGACCGCGATTTCAGCCTTTTCCTTCTGGTCGGCTTTTTGAGCGGTATTGCCGGCGGCATTAATGCAACTATATTCAATAATTATCTGAATGATGTCTACCATCTGGCAGCGGATGTCCGCGGTCTTGTCGAGCTGCCGCGGGAATTGCCCGGACTTCTAATTGTTATTGTCCTGGGACTTTTATCATTCCTCGGGGATATTCGGATGGCAGCCATCGGCATGCTCGCCGCTTCACTGGGCATGCTGGGACTTGGCTTGTTTTCGCCGAGCTTTACTGTCATGCTGGCCTGGATGATGGTCTTCAGTCTGGGAACCCACATATTCATGCCGCTTTCAGCCAGTATTGGTATGAGTCTCTCTAAGCAGGAGGCATACGGTTCCAGGCTGGGACGTTTCAGCGCCTACAGCCTGACAGCGACAATAATTGGATATGGGCTGGTCTGGACCGGCTTCAAATTTTTTCATATGACCTATGCAATCGCCTTTGTCATCGCTTCTGTTTTTTATGTTTTGGCGGCATTTGTCCTTAAGATTATGCATCGCAAACAAACAAAGATCAGCCGGGTCAGGTTTGTTTTCCGCAAACGCTACACCCTTTACTATTGTATGAGTGTTGTTAACGGGGCACGCAAACAGATTTTCCTGACTTTTGCACCCTGGGTTCTGATTCAGATCTTTCATCTGGATGCCCCGACATTTGCCATTCTGGGAATAATTATCGCAACAGTCAGCATCATAAGCCGAAAGATAGTCGGTAATGCGATTGACCGCCTCGGTGAGCGGATGGTCCTGTCCCTGGAAGCAGTACTTCTGGTAGTCATCTGCATGGGATATGCTTTTGCAGCAGATCTTGTACCGTTATCGGCAGCGGTGGTGATAATTGCCATCTGCTATATCATTGACAACTCGATGAGTGCCGTCGAAATGGCCCGTTCCACATATGTCAAGAAAATTGCGCTGGATCCGACAGATGTCATGCCGACGCTTTCAGCCGGAGTCAGCTTTGACCACATCGTTGCAATGACAATACCTATCCTGGGCGGGCTTCTCTGGAAAAGCATGGGCTATCAATATGTGTTTATGGCGGCCGCCGTGATTGGTGTCCTGAACTTAATATTGTCGCTGCAGATCAGAATACCGGGCCAGACCGGCGGGACGACAGCTCAACAGGAAGTTTTGGATGAAATAACCTGATCTGCCGGCACCCCATGTGTCAAATTTATCTTGGATTTGGTAAAATGTATTCAGAATAACAGATGCATTTGGAATCGGCGAATACATGTGAAGGAGGATGTCAATAACCCCTGGCTGAAGCCAGAGGCTTGAAAGAGCCTTAGTTGACTAGCCTAAGCCCAAAAGGGCTACGTTACGCAAGAATATATAGGCACCGGCGAATGTGGTTCCCAAGTTCGCCGCTCTGCGGATAGCGGTTAAACAGTTCTGAGGGTAGGAAGAGTGCTGCTATCAAAAAACCTTGTTTTCTACAAAGATCAGGAATGTTTCATTTTTGGCAAAAGAACGTCCGGGTATTTTGACTTGCGGACATTGGACGGAACCGTGATTCACCGCTCCGCCAGCTGGAAGCAAATCAGAAAACTGCAAACATCGCAGACTATTCTTGTACAGTAAGAAAGGAGAGCCACTTCATCCCCCAGCTAAAGCAAGGGGTGTCCGTGGCGCATGTTGGATGAAAACAAGAAAACTCACATTAAGTTTGGTCCTGTTATTGATGGTTAGCTTGATTGCCGCTTCATGTTCTGCCGCAGGACAAATAGCGTCCGATGCCAACGATATCCTGCAGACAAAAAACACGATTACTGTGCAGGGTACAGCGAGCATCACTGCTACCCCAACTATCGCCTATGTGAATATTGGTGTGGCAACTTTCAATAAAGAAGCAGCTATAGCTCAAAGCGATAATGCAGCGAAGATGGATCTGGTATACAAAGACCTGGACAGTCTGGGAATCAGCAAAGATAAAATCAAAACCGTATCTTACTATATCAGCCCCCGCAATGATTACAGTAATAATATCAGCACGCTGGCAGGCTATGATGTGACCAATGCGATTCAGGTAACGGTCACAGACTTGACAGAGGTCAGTCAGGTACTGGATATGACCGTCAAACAGGGAGTTAACCAGGCAAACTCAATTTCTTTCAGCATCACCGATGAGGAAAACAACAAAATATACTTAGAGGCTCTGGCCGAAGCGGTAGCCAATGCCAAAGGAAAAGCGAATGCACTGGCCGCTGCAGCCGGCTTAACCGTTACCAATCCGCTCCAGATCATCGAGGGATCGCAGGTAAATGTGATTCCAATCTATTCTTATGCTTCAGATTCAGCCAAAGCGGGAGCCGCTGCAACGCCTATATCCGGCGGTGAGTTAAAAGTGGAAGCGAGTGTCACGCTGGTCTATAGCTACTAATTGGAAATATCCTCATTCCCCCCAACATACCCCCTAATCAATTCCGTAAACACCTTCCCGTACTTTTTAGCCTTAGAGTCCCCGACGCCGGATACCTCCAGAAACTCCTCGATTGTCCGGGGGAGTTTTTGACACATGTCTTTGAGGCTCGCGTCGGTGAATATGATGTAGGCGGGCACGTGGCTGGCGGTGGCCAGCTTGGTGCGGAGGTTTTTGAGGAGATCGAACAGGCCGTTGTTTTCAGTGGCGTCGACTGATTTTTTTCTGGAAGAGGAGACGGGTTTGATTTCTTTGGGCAGCTTCATGGAGAGCGGCTTGAGGTCTTCTATTATTTCGTCGGAGCGGTCGGAAAGGGTTACGACGGGGAATTCGTCGCTTGTGAGTTGGAGGTAATCGTTTTCGATCAGGTAATCGAGTATGGTGCGTATCCGGTGGATGGAGATGACGGACAGGACGCCGTGGGATGACAGGGTATCGAGATGGAAACGGAGTATTTTTTCGTTTTTGCTTCCGTGCAGTATGTCGGCGATCATGTTTTTGCCGAAGGAGCGGCTTCTTTGGGTGAGCTGGCAGACGCAGGCAGCGATTTTTTGGGCTTCAGATGTGATGTCTATTGTCTCAAAATGTGTATTGCAGTTGGAGCAGTTGCCGCAGTAGTTTTGCGATTTCTCGCCAAAATATTGGAGGATGTACTGGCGCAGGCAGTCGCTTGTGGAGCAATAGAAGGTCATGGAGCGGAGGCGGTCGCGGTCTTTTTGCCTGACTGCTTCGCGCATTTCTTCGGACAGGTCTCCGCTATTTTCCTGATTGTTTTCAATCAGGAAAAGATTGGTCCGGACATCCTGGCCGCTGTAGAGCAAAACGCATTCTGCGGGTTCTCCGTCACGACCGGCGCGCCCCGCTTCCTGATAGTAACTTTCGATGCTTTTGGGCATGTTGTAATGGACGACGTAGAAGACGTTGGACTTGTCGATTCCCATACCGAAAGCATTGGTCGCAACCATTACTTTACTGCGGTCAAAGATGAAGTCGTCCTGGTTTTTGAATCGCTCTTCGTCCGATAATCCGGCATGGTAGCGCGTGGCAGAGTAGCCGGATTCGCTTAATTTCGTGCAGACTTCTTCGACTGTTTTTCGCGTGGCGCAGTAGACAATTCCGCTCTTATCGCGATTGCTTTTCGCGACCGCAAGAAGGGAATGAAATTTGTCAGCGGGCTTGGTGACGCGATAGGATAAGTTCTCCCGGTCAAAGCCGGTGGTTATCGTGAACGGATCCTTCAGCTTCAAAATGGAGATGATATCATCGCGCACTTCCTGTGTGGCCGTAGCGGTAAAGGCACTGATTACCGGACGATACGAAAGGCGCTCAATAAAGGTTGCGATCTTCAGATAGTTGGGCCGGAAATCCTGGCCCCATTGCGATACGCAATGGGCTTCGTCGACGGTAACCATTGCGATTGACGTGGCTTCAGCAAACTGAATAAATGCATCGGAAACCAGTCTTTCCGGGGCGATGTAGATGATCTGATACTTTTGATTCGCAGCTCGCCGCAGCACTTCGGCCTGCTGTCCGGGCGTAAGGGAACTGTTGAGATATGCCGCATGGACACCGGCCTGCACCAGCGCATTGACCTGATCCTTCATCAGCGAAATCAGCGGCGAAACCACAAGCGTAATACCCTTGAGCATGAGGGCGGGGATTTGAAAGCACAGTGATTTGCCGGATCCTGTGGGCATGATGCCCAGGACATCCCGTCCAGCCAAAATATTATCGATGAGTTCGGCTTGTCCTTCGCGAAACTGGTAGTATCCGAAGTACTGGCTTAGTATGGTGTTTTTATCCAATTTTGGGCTCCCAACTTGTATGGCTTATTACAGTTGCTCCGCAGTGTGAATCGGGAAGATTTCAGAGCGGTTGATTGGGCGATTATTGGTACCTATTTTGTTGCCTTCAATACATTTCCCATCAACATGATCCTGCAGTACAAGAAGATCGGGAAATGGAAAGATTATATTTACGGTGAGCGGGTTTATATTGTCTTGAGCCTTGTTGCCAAAACCTTCCTTCCTTGCTTGGATTGTTCTTTTCGGAGCAATGCAGCCATAAGTTGCAAAAATGCGTTCTGTTGATGACTTGATCTTAATTATTTATCCAGTAGCCAGTCGAGGGCATTAATGACCTTGATGCCCTCGTAATCGGCTGTCGGGTCCTCATCAAGCGTAAGGATGAGTTTAGGATAGTGATCATTGATTTGTAGGAGGGGTGCGATTTCTCTATGCAGCGTGCTTTTTTCCCGAACTGTCGCAGCGATCTGATAGTAGGTTGTGCCTGCTTCACTTTCGGCAACAAAATCAACTTCCAAGTTGCCGATCTGCCCCACATAGACAGTAAATCCTCTGCGCAAAAGTTCCAGATAAACTACATTTTCAAGGATATGCCCTACATCTGATCCGCGGCTGCCGAGCAGCATATAACGAAGGCCAATGTCAACGACATAATATTTTTCAAGCGTTTTCAGATGCTGTTTTCCCTTAATACTATATCTGCCGGCCTGATAAATCAGAAGGCTTTCCATTAATGCGCGGACATATTTTTCTACCGTCTTTTGATCGATCTTCCTGCCTGAAGATGTCATCGTGTTTGCAATCTTTGTAGTTGAAAGTTGACTGCCTATACTGTCAAAGACAAATCGCGTGACGCTTTCCAGCATCATAACGTCAGAAATTTTATAGCGGGCTACAACATCCTTCAGTAATATGGAATTATAAATTCCCGAAAGATACTCCTGTATCTCTTTTTTGTTGTTCTCATAATGCAAAATATAAGGAAATGAACCAGACTGAACATACGACAGATATTTTTGTGTTTGTGAAAGATTTGTATCTTTCTTATACCCATCACAGAATTCTTTGAATGATAGAGGAAGCATTTTCAGCTCAATATACCGTCCTGTCAGCAGTGTGGCAAGTTCTCCGGACATGAAATAGGCGTTGGACCCGGTAATGTACAAATCAACATTTTTTTTGATAAAGAGGCTGTCGACAACCTTTTCAAATTGCGCAACGTGTTGGACTTCATCAAGAAACACATAATTCATCCGCTTCGGTAAAAGCAGATCCTTCACATAATTATATAACTGCTTGTAATCAGTAAGATATTCATACTCGATATCTTCAAAGTTGATCGAAATGATTTGATTTTCGTCAACCCCTTTATCCAGAAGATAATCGCGGTATATTTCAAACAGGGTGGATTTTCCACATCGCCTGACACCGGATAAAACTTTGATGATTTGTTTATCTCTGGACCGGATCAAAAAATCGAGGTATTCCGGACGCTGAATTCTTTCCATCATTTTCACCACCTTATTTACCATATCAAAATTATACTCCTGAATTATATGGAAATCAACTAATTTGCGGAATGAAATCCTCAAACTCTAGAAATAATTGATGTTTGCGGAATGCGATACCGTTGCGTGATTCGGAAAATTACAGTGAAATCGAATACTTCTGCTATACTGAAACTGACAGGAAGAACATAAAACAAACGGAGGAATGATTATGAAATTTTGCTGGGTCACGATTAACGTCAGGGATATGTCTGAATCCATTCAATTCTATGAAGAGATTGTCGGGCTTCCGGTTATGAACCAGATCTCCGCAGGGCCTGATACACAGATTACTTTCCTCGGGTCCGGGGATACGCAGGTTGAACTGATGTACCATACCGGAAGGCAGGAAGTAACGTTCGGCAGGGATATCTCGATCGGATTTGAGGTGCCTTCCCTCGACGAGATGATTGTACTCCTCAAGGAGAAGGGAATCGATATCAAGGGCGGGCCGATTCAACCCAATCCGTTTATGAAATTCATCTTTATAGAGGACCCCAATGGTGTAAGAATTCAATTGGTCGAACACAAAAAATGAACCGGGGTGATTCGCTGTGGAAGAGGAACTTATCGCTCCCTGCGGGATGAACTGCGCGCTGTGCGTCAGCTATCTGGCGCAGAAGAACGATCTGCAGAAGAAAGGTTTCAACAGAAAATACTGCGCAGGCTGCCTGCCCCGTGGTAAGAATTGTACCTTCATGAAGGGAAGCTGCGAAAAGCTCGGGCTCGGGCTTGTCCGGTTCTGCTATGAGTACGGCGATTTCCCGTGCCGGCGCCTGAAGGACCTCGATAAGCGTTACCGTACCCGGTATCACATGAGCATGATAGATAACCTCAAATACATCAAGGAGCACGGTACCGCCGACTTTCTCGAAAAAGAAGAGGAGAAGTGGCGCTGTTCAGGGTGCGGCGGTACGATATGCTGCCACAACGGACTCTGCCTCCAATGCGGTCTCGAAAAGATGCGCGCTAACAGGAAATACCGATGGGACGGGGAGGAATGATCCTCCTCGCATAACGCTGTATATTGTCTGAGTATGGGGGTAATTATCAGAGCCCTTAAGGGTATATTTTAATAACGTCTCGCCCCATATTTTGAAAGGAGTTCGCGCAATGTCCAATAAGTATGTCCA
>Ga0209125_1000451_pt1 | contig 54057 bp, 47 predicted proteins | sample BarGraIncub1131A_FD_184503 | JGI IMG/M metagenome (GOLD analysis project Ga0209125, IMG submission 184503) | Arctic peat soil microbial communities from Barrow, Alaska - Barrow Graham LP Incubations 11-31A (SPAdes) (version 2) | ecosystem: Environmental > Terrestrial > Soil > Wetlands > Peat... | reverse complement strand
GTTGATATATGGGACATGACCTTTCCCGTAAAAATATTCAGTTCCTCTTAAGTCTCCGAAATTGAAGGAGGGATTTGGATCCACTTCATTATATTCGCGTGAATCCTGTTGGTATTTAAATACATGAACAAGGGCAACCCTGGGAATGAATTTTTGAAAGGAATCCTTCTTATCCTGCATCTCCTTCCAGATTCCCAGCTTGTATTGATGGGTCAGCACTGCGAAGAAATTGGTGTTGAGTGAATTTACATCTGTCAGCCAGACAGCGATATTTTCAGCCTTGATGTCGGGATTTTCAATGTCTTTTGGGTTGGTCATTCCTCCGTTTTCCTGGTTTTCGAACTTGTTTTTCCCTATGGCGAACCAATAATCATAACGATCGAATGTTCCGCTTGAAAACAGGCCAAGACTGCGGTCTTTGGCTTGTTGATTGAGATATTTTCCCGATGATCCGATAGAATTGTAATAGAATCCGAAGTTAATATGCTTGTTGATATTCTGGGTTTGGAATACCTTCAGCACTGTTTCGCCCTTTGGCTTATTGGAGAACCATTGTCCATAAGTTAGCAAAGTATAGGGCTTGGTCGCATCATAGAATTTGATCCCTCCAGGCCACAAACCATAATCAGAGTAATTCATCTGAAACAAAAAATCCTGATCGGGTGTTCTCCGCTGAAAAAAATCCATGGACTGGTAAGAATTTCCAATATTTCCAAGAGATTCAACAGATAAGGAATTTTTGAAGGGTGGGTGATAGATATGAAAATCGGTAACTGAAGAGTCAATTTTTACCTCTTTGACGCGGGTCAGGTCATCAACAAGCTCATAGGAGCGAATTTTAAATACAATGGAGTCCTTTGTAGTTTTGGCTCCGGGTTGTTTTTTCGTGCCGCTACCGGAAGCAGAACGCTGCATGCCAGGACTCCCTCCCATGCTAGTAGGCTGGGCACTTGAGAAGAGAGTGCCTAACAAAAGAAGGGATATAAAAAGAAGTCTCAACGTTAAATTCATCTGGCAAATATAGGCATTTCGAAGAACTAGGTTAGATCCTGGCTGATAATCATTAATATTTCAAGTTTTAATTCTTCGTCAAAATCTCTCTCGTTTTCAATCATTGAATGAAGTATGCGTTGCAACAAATCCTTCTCGATTAATCCGGCTGCCAAATGGTAACTGATGTTTTCCATCTCGTGAATAAACCTTCCCAAGCAATACAAATACCCGTTTAGGTTTAGAAACTGAATTCCCAATGAGATAGAAAGTCTTTTATTCCCGTCGGAAAAACTGTGATTCCGGTTTACAGCATAAACCAAATGGGTTAGCTTTTCTTCAAAGGTTGGGTAGTAATCGTTATTTTGAATATGCTCCAGCACACTTTCAAGCGATCCGGTATTAATGGTTCCCAAACTTCCACCGCCACTTACCTGAACTGTTTTTTCATGTATGCTTATGGCATCATCTATATTGATGTAGTAGAACATATCTTATTCCCGCTCTTTAAGCCTTTTGAAAACCTCTTTAAACTCTTCAAGTCGTTCGTCGAGCGACATGCTCTTTTCGCCCAGGAATTTTTCAAAATCTTCGGAAGATACTGCACAGATGTATTCTTCAAGGTTATTGTGTAAAGCATCTCGGAAACTTAAATCACGACTTGCCATTTTCTGGCGTGCTTTTTCGCGCATGGGTTCCCACAAACGCTGGCTTTCAAACTCTTTGAAAAGGCGATCAACCTCAGCACTTTTCAGTTTTCGGTTCAGTTCATTACTTTTCTTTTTTATTACTTCAGCAAACCCGGTTTCATAGCTCGAAATTAAATCGAGTACCTCGCTGTACATGGTATGGCGTAAATTTTCGTCCTTTTCTAAACTTAGTATCCTTCGGTACTCATCGGCGTTTTCCTTAAATATACTGAAATATACCTTATCAGTGTATACAAGGTATTTGAAGTTGCCCATATCAACATTATCGCGCAAGGCATTGGTGAACTCACGCCTGTAATCTTCGCCGCGCAATAAATTCACGACAAAATCTTCGTCGCGCTGATTGATGTATTTGGTGCCACCGCCTGTACGTTTGTTGATGGTGTCGATGACAATATCTAATATTGTGCTGCGTAATTCGCGGGCTTTCAGACTATCGACAAGCAACATTCCCAGATTTAGCATTGCCCTGAAATTATAGATACTTAACCGTCTTGTTTTGATCCCGAAATCCATTTCGGGATCAAACTGATGCTTGACAGTTAACTTCAAGTCTTTCAGTCGGTTATCTATTAGTACCTCGTAACCGTTTTTTATCAATTCAGCCTTGTTTTTCTCTGTATAGTTTTCGATGGAACGTACTGAAACTTCAAAGAATCCGGCCAATTGTTTTTTTGTAAACCGATATTCGTTTTCGAACAAAATACCTCTGATTCCCACTGCAGTTTGAATCTCCTTCAAGGCATATTGGTTGTTAAGAATATTCTGCCGGGCTATACCCGAGTTGGTTAAATCTTTACTCATAGTGTTTAATTTTCTGCCGCTTGCAACTGGCAATTCTTCAGTTTCGTGTTTTCTGGTTTTCGGAGAACAGGCCATTCGTTATATTCCAAATCCTGTGAAGTTGAATAAATAGTCATTTAAAAGTCAAATATATTGGGACATGATCCGAAATTCTTCTGGCTTTTACTATTGTTGAAAAGCTTTGATAGAAATGAATGATTCCGGATTTTAAGAATACTAATTTCTTCGGGTTATAAAAAAAGTTGTCATATTCCGAAGCCAGACAATCATTGCGGATGCACTTCATCCGGAGTGTTGTTTTCTGTCCAACAAAAGCCGGATTATAACCCATTGTCTTCAGCGGAATAAAAACTGTATGGGATTGAGGACAATTAAAATCTCCACAAAAAATAAGATTCAGTTTGGGGTACAAATTGGGAAAGAATTTGAAATATTTAATTTCAGTCTCCGGTTGTTTCGCTTTCGGTTTGGCATGAAAAGTAACCACTGTAAACTCCTTCCCCTCTTTCAGGAAGGTCGCGAAATAAGGTTCCCTGTCAATCTCCACCACATAATGATTCTCCAGCCATGCAACACCCAACTTTGTCACTGTATTTTTGTTCCAGATAAAAGCATAACGCTCCGAAGTAGCAGAGCTGCTGCTCGTTGTAGGATTGCTTATGGTATATTCCCAGCTCTTCTCTTTACGGTTCATCAAATCTACCAACCTGGTCACTACCTGAGTCCCGCCATTCCCGGCCATTACCTCCTGAATAGCGATTACGTCATAATTTTGAATGGTAGATGCTATAAAATCGACTTCAAGGTTACTCTTCGAATTTCCAAAGTTTTGAAGATTCCACGAACAAATTGAGATCGAGCAAAACGCTGACTCAACATAAAGAAATAGTAAGAAGGAAACTAAAATAAACTTAATTCTGGCCATTTTGATATTCTGCAGGTTATAAAATTTACATTATCAAGCATATGCCTTGATAATGTTTGAAGAATAGCACCCTTGAATAATTTTGACGACAATATTGAGGGGAAGAATTCAACTTCCTCTCAATATGATTCATATAATCATTTGTTTTTCTGAAGTAGTCTAATAACCTCACCAATCCACAATACGAATGAAGTTGAACCGATTATTAAGAGCCAATCGGATAGCTTTAATGGGACTGTTCGCATTGCTTCGCCACCAAATTCAATAATGAGTATTTGGCCAATAAAAATTACAAGTGCAACAAGTACAAAGCCATAACTTTTAGTTAATCCATTAAAAGCAGACCTTCCAGACATGAAAGCTTTTGCATTGAACATATTCCAGAATTGAAGCATTACGAAAATGGTGAAGAAACGAGATAAATCATACATACTGATTACACCATCGTTGGTAAAATAATAAAGGATACCAAGAAGGATTATTACGAAAGAGAACCCAACAAAAAGAATATTAAATCTCATGGCTGGCGTAATAATAAAATCCTCATTTTTACGTGGTCTGTGATCCATTACACGTTGATCCGGTGGTAATGAAGCCAATGCACCTGCAGCGAAAGTATCCATAATCAGATTTACCCATAGCATCTGAGTTATAGTAAGTGGCAATTTCTCTCCAAAGATTGAGCCAAACAGCACAATTATCAATGCCGCAACATTGATCGTTAATTGGAATAAAATAAACCTCTGAATGTTTAAATAGACAGACCTTCCCCACATAACCGCGGTGGCAATGCTGTTGAAGGAATCGTCAAGCAGCGTGATATCACTGGCCTCTTTGGCGACGGAAGTTCCTGAACCCATCGACAACCCAACATGTGCGAAATTGAGCGCCGGAGCGTCGTTGGTGCCGTCACCGGTAACAGCCACTATCGCCCCGGCCCGCTGCAACAACTGCACCAACCGTTGCTTGTCGGTCGGTCGGGCACGGCACATGATCTTAAGCTTAAGGATACGGTTTAATGCCTCTTCGTCCGATAAAGCCGCAAATTGCACTCCTGTAATCAGCTGATCTTCACCGTCTTCCTCCTTCCAGATGCCAATCTGCCGACCAATTTCCCTGGCCGTACCCGGCGTGTCGCCAGTAACAATTTTTATGTCTATACCTGCGTGAACGCACGCAGCCACTGCTGCGGGAACATCTTCCCTTACCGGATCAGAGATCGCTGCGATCCCAAGGAATTTAAGATGGGCATTTCTGACGGTTCCGTTGACAATCCTTTCATTGTCATCATTGATCTCTTCGTAAGCGAATCCCAAGGTACGCATGGCCTGATTCTGGTAGCCGTGCAGCAGGGTCTCGACATCTTTCCTGACGCCGGCAACAGGAACGCTCCCTTCCGTGGTGCGAACCGATTCACAATGATCCAGCACTATTTCGGGAGCCCCTTTGACGAACAAAACTTTCTTTCCGGGAGCCGTTTCCACAATGGTCGCCATATATTTCCGCTCGGTCGAAAAAGTCAGTTGTTCGACGATCTCATACTCATTCCTGATATCAAGATAATTAGTACCCTGGCTGTGCAACCAGAAAAGCAATGCCGCCTCGGTTGGATTCCCTATGGAGTGGACATTTCCCGGGTCTGTGAAATCCAGGTATGCAGTAGAATTTATGGAGATGGATTGTCGTATCAGGTCACTCAATTCATTGTCAATCAGGGTTTGGTTATCGAGACCGAAGAAATTAGTCCGGTACACCTGCATCTTGTTCTGCGTGAGTGTACCGGTCTTGTCTGTACATATCACGGTAGTGGCGCCCATGGTTTCGCAAGCATGCATCTTCCTTACCAGGTTGTTTGACTGCAACATACGCCTCATGCTAAGTGCCAGGCTGAGGGTGACGCTCATCGGTAATCCTTCAGGTACTGCCACGACAATCAGGGTCACGGAAACCATGAAATAGGATAATATCTTGCTGGTAACCAGCAGGGAAACCCAGGCTTCGCGATGGGAGAGGTCCATACCGAGGAGATAAAAAACACCAATTAATACCAGGAAAGTCCCAATGCCGGTCAGCATCCACCTCAGCCAGCTTCCGTTCTTTACAAGGTTAGGTGTCCGGAGGCTTTGCTTAAAATAGGCCAGGCCATCGCAGACAATCGGTACCCAAACTTTAACAAGCGCCACCATCACCGAGAAGATAACAATGGTAGTGGAAACCTTCTGCGCAAGAGTCATGACGGTTGCTCCCGAATACAGATCTTTGAAAAACAATGCGATGAAGGTCAGAGCTGCCAGGAGGAATCCGACGACTCCGATGAGTCTCGCCAGACCATCGAGTTGTTTGTTTAGCGGGGTTTGTTCGCCGGTCATGGCGGTGGATTCGTGGGCGACGCGGCCAAATTCAGTATTATCGCCAACTTGTATTACTTCCACGGTGCAATGTCCGTCGACGACAGTGGTGCCACGGTAAACCATGTTGGAAGGATAGGTTGCCTCCTCGTCAAAATCTTCTTCTTGGATGGTCTTGTTGATGACCGGTTCGCCCGTTAGGGAAGATTCATTGATCTGCAGTGAGATGGCCTCTGTCAGTTTGCCGTCGGCCGGAACTTCATCGCCCGTTGAAAGGAGAACAAGGTCTCCGACGACGATAGACGCTTTGGACACTTCAAAGATATTGCCATTCCGGATGACTTTTACGAGGGTTTCATCGTTGACTTTGTTGAGCAGGTCAAATTTTCTGTTGGCATCCAGTTCGAACCAGAAGGCAACTCCGGTCGCCAGAAAGATGGCAAAGAAGATACCAATTGTTTCTGCAAATTCGCGGTGAACGAAGGAAATTCCAAGGGATAAAAATGCTGCAATTAACAGGATCCGAATGATCGGATCTTCGAATTTCTCGATAAAGAGTGACCACACGGATGCTCTTTTGGGCGGTGTCAGGAGGTTTGAACCATGTAATTTTCGGCTTTCGGTGACTTCAGAATCGGTCAATCCGGTCAGCTGTTTTCTTTGTTCCATCCAGAGTTCTGATTAATTTCCAAATATACGTTAAGAAATTCAGAAAATAATTTTTCAAATTTAACCAAATAGTTTAACCAAATGGTTAAATTTGTCCCGGATATATATTTTTATGAGTTCGGAAAGTACCAAAGAAAAGATCGTCCATGCGGCTAAACTCGTTTTCATCCGAAAGGGGATGGACGGCGCACGGATGCAGGAGATTGCTGATGAGGCAGGCATTAACAAGGCGTTGCTTCACTATTATTTTCATTCCAAACAGGAGCTTTTCAATGAAGTTTTCTACGGGATTCTGAGTAATCTTATCCCCGGACTGATTTCAATTTTCAAACTCGATATTCCCTTCGTCGAGAAGATAGAAGCAATTGTGATGCAATATGATTCCTTTATGCTGATGAATCCTTTTCTTCCGCAATTTGTGATCAGGGAGATTAACCGCGATCCGGACCAGCTTTCAAGATTCATGACAGACAAGGGATTGGATTTCGAAAAGGTGGAAGAGATGATTAATAAGGAAGTTGAAACAGGAAGGATCAGACCCATCACTTTTCAGCATCTTTTCGTGAGCGTTATTGGAATGATTATCGCACCATATGTAGGCAGACCTTTATTCCAGAGGAAACTTTTTAACAACGATCCGGAAAAATACGAACAGTTTCTGAAGGAGCGGCGGGTCGTTGTTACTGCGTTTGTCCGGCAGGCGCTGGTTTGTGGTCGGCCGGATAATATAGGATAGCCCAAACAAATAAATATATTATATCGATTAACCAAATGAAGCGAGCATTATTTTTTGTATTGTTATTCATTACCGTAACCGGATATGGTCAGGTCAACAGCATCAACCTGGAGGACTGTTACCGGCTGGCCCGCGAAAATTTTCCACGTTTACCGGACACCAAACGGCAAAAGGAGATCAGCGATCTCAGGATGCAAAACCTTGGTACCTCCTGGAATCCACAGCTGAATCTCAATGGTCAGGCGACTTACCAAAGCGAGGTAACGAAAGTGAACATCCCGCTGCCCGGCGTATCTATTCCTTCACCTTCGAAAGATCAGTACAAGGTGTACCTGGATGTGAAGCAGACGATCTATGACGGCGGAGCTTCAGAGGCATCAAAATCGGTCGAAAAATCCTCCCTGGCAGCAGACCTTCAAAATCTGGAAGTGGAACTTTATGGCATCAACGACAAAGTCAATCAGCTCTATTTCAATATTTTGCTGATGAAGGAAAATGAAGAGATCATCCGGCTGAAACAAGCTGTGCTGGATGAACGGATCAAGGTTCTGGAATCGGGCTTCAAAAATGGCATGGTAACTTCCAGGGATCTGGAATTATTGAAAGCGGAAAGATTGCTGACTGATCAGCAGATCAGTGAGATTTATTCGGAGAGACTTGCGCTGCTGGGTACTTTGGGGATCCTGACCAATCAGTCGCTGAACGAAAATACAACACTTGTTGAACCGGCTCTCCAGGTAAAAAGCAATGCGATTTCCCGTCCGGAGTTAAAATATTTTGACCTGCTGGGCAACAAGTTAGACCAGAGTTCACAATTGCTGCAGAAAACAAGGAGTCCAAAGGTTTTTGGTTTCGGTCAGGCCGGATACGGAAAACCCGGACTTAACATGCTGAAAAACACCTTCGATCCTTATTATGTGGTTGGACTGGGTGTTTCGTGGAACCTGGTGGACTGGAATCAGACCGGACGGAGCAGGAAGATCCTGGAAGTGCAGAAAGAGATGATAGGCAGTCAGAAGGCCATCTTTGATCAGAATCTTTCAATTGCGCTTTTTAAGGCCAATGAAGCGATCAGAAAAGTGGATCAGCTGCTGAAGATTGACGGAGATCTGGTGGCACTAAGGGCGAAAATTGCCAAAAACTCGGCTTCTTCGCTGGAGAATGGCGCTATTACCTCGGCTGATTATATTGTGGATCTGAATGCTGCGACACAGGCCAGTATCAATCAGAAAAGCCATAAGGTGCAGTTGTTGTACGCAATTACGAACTACAACACGTTAGCCGGGAAACCATGAGAACTGAGAAAATGAGACCGGTCCCTGAGCCTGTCGAAGGGTCAAGTAAGAAAGTAGGAAAATGTCAGGCAGCCCTTCGACAGGCTCAGGGACCGGGAATAAAAAGTGAATAATGAAAAATAATATGAGAACAAAAAAATTGAATTGGGTGGTGGGTGTCGCGATGGGGATTGTGATGGGATTGTCCATAGTATCCTGTAACAGCAATAAAGATGCTTCGGATGCTTTCGGAAATTTCGAGGCGGACGATCAGATTGTCTCCTCCGAAATTCCCGGAAAACTGTTGTCCAGTAATTTTGAAGAGGGAATGACCCTGGCAAAAGGTGCCGAAATTGCCGTAGTCGACACGGTGCCGCTTGTTCTGCAAGTTGCACAGCTGGAATCTCAGATGGCTACCATTCAAGCCCGAAAGCAAAGTGTCAAAACGCAGATTGCCGTCATTGAGCAGCAAAAAAAGAACCTCGAAAAGGATAAGGTCAGAATTGGCAACATGTTCAAAGATGGTGCCTCCACGCAAAAGCAGGTAGACGATGTGAACGGCAATATGGATGTTCTGAGCAAACAGATTGCCAGTACCCGTTCCCAGGAGACCGTTCTGTCCGGCGAAACGAAGGGTACTTCCACTCAGCTGGCTCAGCTCCGCGACAAGATCAGCAGGTGCCGGATTCTGTCTCCTATCAACGGACTGGTACTGGAAAGGTACAAAAAGACCGGTGAACTGGTAGGACAGGGACAGTCTCTTTGCCGCATGGCGGATGTATCCTCACTCAACCTTCGCGTTTATGTCAGCGGCGACCAGCTGCCACACCTCAAAATAGGACAGAAGGTTAAAGTGCTGATCGACGATACTGCCAGCAAAAACAGGACATTGGAAGGTACCGTAACCTGGATTGCCACTGAGGCAGAATTTACACCAAAAATCATCCAGACTAAAGTCGAACGGGTCAAACTGGTGTATGCCGTTAAGGTAAAAGTTTCCAATGATGGTTCTCTCAAAATCGGAATGCCGGGCGAGATAAAGTTCATAGATTGAGGCTGATATGATAAAAATTTCAAACCTCGAGAAAAGCTATGGCGACCTGAAGGCGCTGAAAGGCATCTCACTGGAAGTCGGGAAGGGAGAGCTTTTTGGCCTGATCGGTCCCGATGGGGCTGGCAAGACAACACTTATGCGGATTCTGGTTACACTGTTGACACCGGATAAGGGGTTTGCCACGCTCGACGGACTGGATGTCGTCAAAGATTTTCGGGAGATCCGCAAGATTGTCGGGTACATGCCCGGCCGCTTTTCCCTGTATCAGGATCTGACAGTTGAGGAGAATCTTCAGTTTTTTGCCACGGTCTTTGGTGGTACCATCGCAGCCAATTATCATCTGATCAAGGATATATATAGTCATATTGAGCCTTTCAAAGACAGACTTGCGGGTAAGCTCTCCGGCGGCATGAAGCAAAAACTGGCGCTTTCCTGTTCGCTGATCCATGCTCCAAGGATCCTCATACTGGATGAACCAACCACCGGAGTGGATGCGGTTTCCCGGAAGGAGTTCTGGGAAATGCTGGATAACCTGCGTAAGACGGGCATTACTATCATGGTGTCGACACCCTACATGGACGAAGCCAATCTCTGCGACCGGGTAGCGCTGCTTCAGAATGGTTCTGTCCTGTCGGTCGATACTCCTGCTAAAATTATAGCCGGATTTACCAGGAAGCTACTGGGCATCAAGGTGTTCAATACGAGTCAGCGGTACGGGTGCGTCGCGCTGCTGAAAGAGCTGAAAGGTGTCGAATCGGTCTTTTCCTTCGGGGATGCCATTCACATCACTTGCGGCGAAAATGGATTAAATGCAAAGAATGTGCTGGAATACCTTCATGGTAATGGGCAGAAGGAGGTAACGGTAGAGAGCATACAACCGACCATTGAAGATGTTTTCATGGAGTTGATGAAGGAAACGAGCATTAAAAATTAAGTATGGAGGTACAGACTCAGAATAGGGAGCCGATTATTCAGGTGAGGAATCTCGTGAAGAAGTTCGGAAAGTTTGTCGCGGATGACAACCTGACTTTCGACGTGTACCCCGGAGAGATCTTTGGATTTCTGGGGGCCAACGGAGCTGGCAAGACGACGGCTATCCGAATGATCTGCGGACTGCTGGAGCCCACTTCCGGTCAGCTGAAGGTGGCTGGTTACGATGGTTACCACGAAAGGGAGAAAATCAAACAAAACATCGGGTATATGTCGCAGAAATTTTCGCTGTACGAGGACATGACGATATATGAAAACATACGCTTATTTGCAGGCATTTATGGAATAAGCAGGAAGGAACGGCTCGCCAAGACGGATGAGCTGCTAAAAAAACTACAGCTGGAAGAGAGCCGAAACAAGCTGGTCGGAGGTTTGCCGCTCGGCTGGAAACAGAAGCTCGCGTTCTCGCTGGCAGTGTTTCACAGTCCGAAGGTGGTCTTCCTGGATGAGCCCTCCGGAGGCGTGGATCCGCTGACGAGGCGTACTTTCTGGGACCTGATTTACGAGGTTGCACACCAGGGAATCACCATTTTTGTGACTACTCACTACATGGATGAGGCCGAATATTGTGATCGTGTCGCGATCATGTCGGAGGGGAAAATTGTGGCGCTCGATACGCCAACAGCACTGAAGTCCCAATACGGGGCGGATAGCATGGACGGGGTTTTCCTGAAAATTGCAAGAAATAAAGAATAAATATATGAACCAACTCCTGGGGTTTGTCAAGAAAGAGTTTACCCATATTTTCAGGGATACCCGGACGATGGTGATCCTGTTCGGGATTCCCATCATTCAGCTGATGCTGTTTGGTTACGTCATTACCACCGAAATTAAGGATGCCCGGATAGCCATTCTGGATCACTCCAACGATAATGTCACGCGTGAAATCAAGAACAAACTTCTATCAACCGGATATTTCAGACTGGATGCCAACCTGATGCATGAAAACGAGATTGAGCCGATCTTCAGGCAGGGCAATATCAAAGAGGTAGTGGTTTTCGAAAGGAATTTTGCCCAGAAGCTTGAACGCGAGGGGAAAGCAGATATTCAGGTGATTGCTGATGCTTCCGACCCGAATACGGCACAAATGCTCTACAATTATACCAACGGAATCATTCAGGATTATACCAAGAAAAAGTACGCCGGTTTTACCATTCCGGTGCAGATTAAGAGTGAGGTCAGGATGTTGTACAACGAGAACATGGTAGGCGCTTTCATGTACGTCCCTGGCACTATGGCCCTGATACTGATGCTGATATCCGCCATGATGACCTCTATTACCATTGCCCGCGAAAAGGAGATGGGAACCATGGAGATCCTGTTGGTCTCGCCGCTAAAGGCGCATCATATCATTCTTGGGAAGGTTGCTCCCTACCTGCTGCTATCCATTATTGACGCCTTTATCGTGGTTGCGCTGGGTAATCTGGTCTTCGGGGTACCCATCAGGGGAAGTATTCTCGTGCTGGCATTTTTGGTGGTTCTTTACATTACGATGGCACTTTCGTTGGGGATACTGATCTCGACGGTGGCCAATAGTCAGCAGGTAGCCATGTTTATTTCGGGCTTCGCCCTGATGTTGCCGACGCTGTTGCTGTCCGGTTTCATCTTTCCCATTGAAAACATGCCTGTGCCCTTGCAGATTCTTAGCAATTTCATGCCACCCCGATGGTTCATCGATGCCATTAAACAGGTGATGCTCAAAGGAAACGGATTCGAATATATATGGCCTAATGTTTTGATATTAAGTACTATGACTATTTTCTTCCTAGTCGTAAGTGTCAAAAAATTCAGATTAAGATTAGAGTAAACGCCGAATGAGAACAATATTATATCTGCTTCAAAAGGAATTTATCCAGGTTTTTCGTAACAAGGCCATGCTGCCGATCATTTTCATCATGCCATTGGTTCAGATGCTGATTCTGGTTTTTGCGGCCACGATGGAAATCAAAAGAGTAGACATCACGGTAGTTGATTTGGATATGAGTGAGACCACTGCGCGGCTGACGACCAAGTTTGAAGCCAGTTCGTTTTTTCATGTGACGAGGGCCCGGATATCGCCTTCCGAAACGGACAAGTTACTGTTGAAAGGCACAACCGATGTCGTGGTGACTTTCCCGCAAGATTTTGAAAAAGACCTGAAACGGAATGACCAGGCTTCCGTGCAAATTTTGATAGATGCCATAAACGGCTCTGCTGCAGAGCTTTCCAATGCCTATTTGCAACAGGTCATTGGCAGCTATAACCAGAAAATCAGGGCGGAGATGATGGGAGTTCCCAAATTCACACCGCCGCAGCAGATTTCGGTGATACCATCTTATTGGTACAATCCCGAACTCAATTTCAAATTTTATATCGCCCCCGGGGTGCTTGTGATTCTGGTTACCATCATCGGATTGTTTCTCTCATCGCTGAATCTGGTGCGGGAAAAAGAGATGGGAACCATTGAGCAACTGAATGTTACGCCAATAAAGAAGTACCATTTCGTAATTGGAAAGTTATTACCGTTCCTGATCATCGCGTTATTGGATCTCACTTTTGGACTTCTGGTGGCTAAACTCGTATTCGGATTGCCCTTCCTGGGAAATATCCTCACGCTTTATGTGTTCACTTCTGTCTATCTTTTCCTGATCATGAGCATTGGTCTATTCGTTTCGGCTATTTCAGAAACCCAGCAGCAGGTATTGTTCGTCAGCTTTTTTTTCCTGATCGTCTTTATTATCATGAGCGGACTCTTTACGCCTGTCGAGAGCATGCCGGTGTGGGCGCAGCGGCTGGATATGCTCAATCCGATCTGTTACCTGATCAGGATCATCAGGAATGTCGTTTTGAAAGGATCCGGATTACTGGATATGACCACGGAGCTCCTCCGGCTCTCCGTTTATGGCTTGATCATGTTTCTTCTGGCCGTTTGGAGATATAGAAAAACTGTTTGATATTGATATTTTATTATCTTGCGGTTGTCGAAAAGTGTCAACTATTAGCGGTATTATGAGTCTTAAGAAACATTACATAGCACTGACAATCAGTTTTTTGCTATTTTTTCAGTTAGCCTCCCTGGCTGCCGGCACGACAGATTCCAGAGATCGAAAATTCAGAAAATCAACCTCCTCGCAAGACTCCCTTTCCTGGAGCATCTCCTATATGAAGAAAATCTTCAATGGGTCTGGCAAGTGGTTTCTGACCAAAGAGTCCTTTCACAAGCCAATAAGGGGCGTAATCGATTATGCTGAAAACGATCCGGTTGATACCATCGTACTACGCATGAACAAAATTTTGTTGCCCGATTCTATTCGTTTGATTTTCAGCCGAAAGGCAGAGAATATTTCCAACAGGAAGCTGGTTCCGGGTTATTTGCTGTCTGATGAGGTAGAAAAGCAGGTAGAAAACAGAAGAAAAGCAGTGGCCGATAGCATTCGTAATACTTTTATCCAGGTTCCTGATACCTACCTGAATGAACGGTTGGCGCTGGTTTCATTAATTCCTTTCGGCGATCCCAATAAAATGCCGGTGGATCTTTACCATACTTTTCCGGCCGCGTTTAAAAATAAGTTTAACAAGGTATGGGAGAAGACTCGTCTGCCTGCTAATGTTACTCCCGCTGAAATTGATACCCTCAAGTCCAAGCTCTTTGTTTGGACGCGTCAGACCTACAATGATTCTATCCTGTTTTTCAAACGGGATTCATTGATGAAGCAATATCGCGAGGACCTCATATTACAGCTTTCCGCGGAAGCGGTTGCAAAGGAAAAAAATTCTCTGGCAGAACGGAACCGGGAGTGTCTCAACAGTTACAACGAAACTGAGATTGCGAAAGTCAACGATTCTATACGTGTAGCGCTGCATTACCTGACCGACCGTGCTGCGGATGATTCCACACTGGTGAGCATCACCAACATTACCGGCACACAAGCAAAAACGTGGACGGCCAATCATCCCATGACTTCCATGCGGATATTTCTGAAGAATGAGCAGAATGATTCCATCGGAGTTACCTTGTATAACAATGGAAAGGGTGGTTTGAAGGCGATCATCGATGACGGTGTGAAATTTTTGCGGCTTTCAGAAACGCAAAAAAAGGAGATAACATTTGTTCCGAAGAAGCCCGATTCGAAATTGCATAAGGTAGTTATCCGACACATTGATCCACTACCGTGGAGACTGCTTGGCACTGGAACCGTTGGATTTACCCAGACGGCCCTCTCCAACTGGGCGAAAGGGGGAGAGAGTTCTCTTTCAATGTTATTAATCAGTAGATATATAGCTAATTACAGCAAGAAGAACATCAGGTGGGAAAATTCTGCCGAATTCAGACTGGGAATTTTTTCATCCAAGACAAGGGGTATAGAAAAGAACGATGACAAGCTGGAGTTTCAGTCGAGGGTAGGTTATTCAGCCTTCAAAAAATGGTACTATTCTTTCGAATCCAATTTCAGGACACAGGTAGCCCGCGGGTACATGTATCCTGATAAGGTGAATCCGATCTCGGCCTTTATGGCACCCGCCTATCTGACTTTTTCCATTGGAATGGATTTTAAGCCGACTAAAAGATTCTCGCTCTTCCTTTCACCTCTGACATCCAAGACAACTTTCGTCCTTGATACTGCCTTGATAAATTCATCGAACTTCGGGCTTGAGCCCGGGAAGAGAAGGTTGTGGGAGGCAGGCGCAATCGTGAAGATGAACTGGCATTACCCGATCATGGAGGATATCATCTATGACACCCGGGCCGAGATCTTCAACAACTATCTATATCCGTTTCAGAAGTTCAACCTCAACTGGGAGCAGACGCTGGTCATGCAGGTCACACAGCACATCAGTACGCGCATCATGACGCAGGTCATCTACGATTACAACGTCAAGTTTCCTATTACCGATGATACGGGGAAAGTGATTGATCAGAAGGCCAAATGGCAATTAAGCGAGCTGTTTACGGTAGGATTCAATTACAGATTTTAGTGTTGTGTTAAGTGCCTTATAGCGGAACGTCATTGTAAGCTTAAAAGTACAGGGACAGAATTACAAACACGGCGAAAATAACCCCAGCGATACCATTGGTAGTTCCGAAGGCCAGGTTCACCCTGCTCAGATCGCCGGCCTTTACAATCCAATGTTGATAAACCATCAGGGCAGCAAAAATTGCCGCCCCGGCCCAGAAGATCATGTTGGCTTCCAGGGATATACCGGCAAGAACAACGAAAACAAGGGTTAAAACATGCACGAAGGAGGAGATTTTAAGGGCATTTTTTACTCCAACCAATACCGGAATACTCTGCAGGCGGTACTGGTTATCAAATTCAACATCCTGGCAAGCATAAATGATATCAAACCCGCTAACCCAGAAAAAGACTATACCGGAAAAGAGCAACGGTGTTAGGGCAAAATATCCTGCGACGGCCAGCCAGGCCCCGATTGGCGCCAACGAAAGGCCCAAACTCAGCACAAAATGGCATAATGGGGTAATCCTTTTGGTATAACTATAGCCCAGAATAATGAACAAAGCAACCGGCGATAAGGCAAAACACAAGGGATTGATCATCCAGGTTACAAAACAGAATAGAAAGGCATTGATGATGACAAAGGCAAGTGCTTTGGGTGCGGAGATCTGTCCGGCCGGAATTTCCCGTTGTGCGGTACGGGGATTGGCGGCATCAAAACGGCGATCGAGGTATCGGTTGAAACCCATGGCTGCATTCCTGGCAAATACCATGCAGAGGACGATTTCGGTCAGCAGTTTCCAGAATTGGACCTGATCGGTCACCATGGTTGCCATAAAGAATCCAATCAAAGCAAATGGCATCGCAAAAATGGTGTGCTCAAATTTGACCAGGCGTGCGTAAAGAAGGAGTTTATTCATAGTAGAACAAAAATAGTTAACTTTATCGCATCTTATTCAACCTAATTATGAGAGAATTCAAAAAGCGCTACCTTCTCAATGCACCGCCACCGGATGTTTACAATGCGATGACCAATCCATTGATGATTGAAATTTGGACAGGTGAACCAGTGGTCATGAGTACTGAACCAGGCAGCCCGTTCGAAATTTGGGATGGCGCCATCACCGGGCAGAATCTCGAATTCATTCAGGATAAGCTGATTGTGCAAAAATGGTTCTTTGGCGAAGAGGTGGATTCTATCGTTACCATCAAGCTGCATGCCGACAGAAAGGGTACACAGGTTGAGTTACACCAGACCAATATCCCTGACGATGCCTTCGACAATATGGTAGACGGCTGGGATCAGGATTATTTTGGGAATCTCAGGCAACTTTACGAATAGGGCTCGACGGTAAGTCTCATCATGTAGTCATCCATTTCGAACCCGGATCCAATATCCATTACGACTTCCCCGTACTTTTCGAAACATAGTTTTTCGTATGCCTTAATGGCAATGTGATTGTTTTTATTGACGGTTAACGTGATGTAATCCAGGTTTTTGGCTCTGCATCTTGCCGAGATAAAATTTATCGCGATGCGCCCGAATCCTTTTCCCCGCTCTCGCTCCAGAACATATAATTTGCTTAAAAACAGCTCACCGGGTTTTTCGATAATTGCGACGTACGCGATCGGTACCAAGGCTGTATGAATCAGGTAATATTCAGTTTTTTCCTCCCTGATCTGAACGGCGATTGCCTCCCTGGATTGGTATTTTTCCAGCATATAATCTACTTGTGCCTTCCCTATGATTGGCGTATAATATTCGTTCCAAATCGTAAATGCAAGATCTGAAACGGCAGAAATCTCTATTTCCGAATCTACTGGCTTAATAAGAATACCCATATTATCTGATTTGAGCTCCCAGCTCGCGTTTAAATGCATTCATTAATTTTTCCATCGTTTTTTCTATCTGCTTGTCATTAAGCGTCTTGGAGTCATCTCTTAGCAGGAAACTCACTGCATAAGATTTCTTTCCCTCCGGCAGATGTTGTCCTTCATAGACATCAAAGATAGAAACCGATTTCAAAATTTCTTTTTCGGTTCTCTGTGCCCACATTTTAATTGAGCTAAAAGTAACGTCACGGTCAACCAGCAATGCAAGGTCTCTTTTTACTTCCGGGAATTTCGGCAGCGGAGTATAGGAGACTTTGTGTTTCTTAATGGCATTCAGCAGGAGTGTCCAGTGAATATCTGCATAATAAACTTCTGCCTGAAGCCCTGATTGTTTCAGGATATTTTTGCTGAGGATGCCTAATTGAGCTACCTTCTGATTATTAAAAGAATAGATGATTCCTTCCGAAAACAAATCAGAAGAAAGTGTCTCCATCTGACAATTGTCCGGCGAAATTCCAAGCTTGGTCAGAATTTTTTCGAGGTAGCTTTTCAGCGTGAAGAAGGTGGTTGGCTGAGCTTTGGCCACCCAGTTTTCGTATTCTTTGTTACCTGTCAGCCATAATCCAATGTGCTCTTCTTCCTTGTAATTCTTTACCGGATTGGAATTGGTCTTTGAACCATCGTAGAAGTAAACGTTCCCAAATTCATACAATTTAAGGTCAGCATTTTTGAAGTTGGTGTTCCTCAGGATGGTCTCGAGTCCTCCGAAAAGCAGGGTCTGCCTCATCACGTTCAGGTCTGAGCTAAGCGGATTGTAAAGTTTGACACAATTCTCCTCCCTGAAACTGCTTAACTGCTCGTAATAGGTTGATTTAGTGAGCGAATTACACATAATTTCATTAAAACCATGTGCGGTAAGCATCTCAGAAACAAGATTCTGTAATTTCAGTTTATCCGGTTGACCCGCATGTTGAAGGGTCGATTTTACCGACGTTCCGGGTTCTACATTATTGTAACCATAAATGCGAAGCAACTCTTCAATGACATCGGCTTCCCTGCGAACGTCCACGCGGTAAGGCGGAACAGACAGCTCCAGACCGTTGTCATCTTCTGAAACTACCTCTATTTCGAGAGACGTCAGAATATTTTTTATCTGATCTTTTGGAATCTCCTTACCGATGAGTCGTTTAATATTACTGTAGCTTACTTTAACGGCGAAGGGTGACAGGGCAGAAGGATCGGCAACAATATCGACAATATCCGAGGCGATGGTTCCACCTGCCAGCTCGCAGATTAGCAATGCGGCTCTCTTGAGTGCATAAATGGTGCCGTTGGGATCGACTCCCCGCTCAAAACGGAAAGACGCGTCGGTGTTCAGGCCGTGCCTTCGTGCAGTCTTACGGATGTAAACCGGGTTAAATAGGGCGCTTTCCAGGAACATATTCGTCGTCTCATCTTTGATTCCGGAGTCTATTCCGCCAAACACTCCGCCGATGCACATTCCTTCAGATTCGTTACAAATCATGAGGTCTTTTTCATCCAGTGAACGGTTAACCTCGTCCAGTGTTCGGAATTTTGTGCCGCCCGGCAAAGTTTTGACGATTATTTTACCTCCTTTGATGTTTGCCAGATCGAACGCATGCAAAGGCTGACCCGTTTCGAAAAGTACATAATTGGTGATATCGACGACGTTATTGATGGGCTTAAGACCGATTACCCGAAGCCGGTTTTTTAACCATTCGGGAGATTCCTTGATTGTAATGCCTGAGATGGAAACGCCGGCATAACGGGCGCAGGCCTCCGGATTTTCGATGCTGACCTGTACTGTATGTGTTTGTTTGGCGACTTTAAAAGAATCGACCGATGGTCTGGTGTAACGTGTTGGTTCATTTTGATTTAGAAAGGCTGCCAGATCTCTGGCAACGCCAATATGAGAGGCGCTGTCGATGCGGTTAGGGGTCAGGTCGACCTCCAGACAATAATCGCTTTCGATGTTAAAAAAAGCAGATGCGGGTGTCCCCGGTAGGGCAGAAGGATCTAAAACCATGATGCCATGGTGGTCGTTTCCCAGACCGATTTCGTCTTCGGCGCAGATCATTCCGGCCGACACTTCTCCGCGTATTTTGGATTTCTGAATGGTAAAAGATTCATCTCCTTTGTACAAAACTGTGCCTACAGTGGCCACAATTACCTTTTGTCCGGTTGCCACATTGGGTGCTCCGCATACAATCGGGGCAATTTCACCGTTCCCAAGGTCGACCGTGGTAATACTCAGATGATCCGAACCGGGGTGCCTCTGACAAGTCAGCACTTCGCCGACAACCAGCCCTTTCAATCCGCCTTTGATGGACTCAACCTCTTCAACGCTTCCGGTCTCCAGGCCTATCTGTGTAAGGGCTGCAGCGATTTCCTGCGGACTGAGTGAACAGTTCAGATAATCTTTCAGCCATTTAAAGGAGATGTTCATGACAATTTAATTTTGGGCGAATTTAGACATTTATACCCTAAAGTCAAATTGCTGTTTTTGATCCGGAAGGATAAAAGAAAAAGCGCGGAGAGGTTTTTTAATAAAAAATTAATATTTTTCATGTAAAATATTGTTTGAATTTAATGAATTGCTATTTTGCATCACTTTTGTGACCTCAGTCAACTAGCAACGAATTAACTGTATCTCATTAATAATTAAAAGAATAAAATACTTTTGTATATGGCTTTAAGCAATAAACCTCGTTTGGTAAAAGATTATGACAAGCTTCCGCTGGAAATTCAGGGGCAAATAAAACTCAACTATCCCCAGGGTTTTGCCGGAAGTCTTATCACTTACATAGATGCCAAGGGTAAAGTGGTATCTGCTTTGCCTTATGAGACCGACGATTTCTATTACCTTGTCAGGATGACATTAGCCGAAGCCTACGACATTATCGAAAATGATGAGGATTTTGGTGATAACGGAATTCTAAGGGACGATTTTGCCCTCCAGGGTTTTGAAGGGACTGAAGAGGAAGATGATGTGGAGGATATTGCCGACGAACCCCTCGACGACGAGGAAGACGATGATGATGAAAGATAGAAACTAAAAACCGGGCGACCGGTTTTTTTATTTCAGGGCATTCAGCATCTCCTGGTATTGATCAGGATGAAACCATTGAATCTCCGGATCTTTCCGGAACCAGGTCAGCTGTTTTCGGGCATATTTGCGTGTGTTGGCCTTGATTTTTTCCACGGCTTCCTCAAGGGTACAGCCGCCATCGAAATAATCAAACATTTCCCTATACCCTACTGTGTTGAGGGTATTCAAATGACGGTGAGGATAAAGCCTCCGGGCCTCCTGCTCGAGTCCTAAATGCATCATCTCATCGACTCTCTGGTTGATACGGCCGTACAATTCAGAGCGCTCACGGTTGAGGCAGACTTTGACGATCCGGAAATCCCGCTGTTTTTGGGTTTTAGTTCTTTGTGAGGAGAACGACTTGCCGGTCGTGTAAAATATTTCGAGAGCATGGATGATTCTGACCGGATTCTGAAGGTCAGCTTCATGGTAGTAATCTGAATCTACGAGTTTTAATTCGTTCCGCAGGCTTGCAATTCCTTCCTTCTTCATCCTTTCTTTTAGGTTTTGCCTGAGTTCAGGATCGATGTCGGGCAGATCGTCGATGCCTTTGCAGACCGCATCAATATAAAGCATTGATCCTCCTGTCATGACAACAATATCATGAATTTCAAATAATTGTGGTAAAAGATCCAGTATTTCTGCTTCAAATTTTGAAGCGTTGTATTTTTCGAAGATGGAGTGAGAATGAATAAAATGATGAGGAACCTGAGTGAGTATCTCCTCCGGCGGAACGGCTGTCCCCACACGCATTTCCCTGAATATTTGCCTCGAATCGCAGGAGATAATTTCTGTGCTGAAATGTTTGGCTATTTGAATGCTAAGCGCGGTCTTCCCGACCCCGGTGGGACCAGCCAGGACGAGTAAGGTTTTGGTTGGCATCTTGGTCAAAGGCGATTTTCAGATATTTGGACGACTGGAATTGAACTGGAAAATGTTCGAATAATGGTCAAAAATAAAAAGATTGTAAGATTGGGTCATCTTAAACAAGCGAGGCGTTCAGTAAAACCCGGTCATCAGATGATGTCGTTCTTGTCGCCGTAAAGTTCAGTCAAATCTTCCAGTTCACCCAAGTCGTTGAGCACACTCATCATTTCTGTGTTCTCGTCGAGAAGCAAATCTGTGTCGTTCTGTAAGTTTCTCATTCTTATATAAAAAATTGCTCTTTACTATGGTCAAATTTATTACGCAATGATATATATTGTTCAATAATTGTCTTAAAAAATGTTAATTTTTCGAATATTTGCAGGGGCGATCATTCAATCAGGCGATTAGCAAAAACGGATCAATGACTCTGATTGATGTAATTCAGGCAAGATCCGCATTGGAACCACTTGATTTGTTGATCATTATAGGTGTGCTTTGCAAGAATCTCCTGAGAAGTTCCATCCTGGTGATGAAGAACAACCTTCAGGGGCACGCCCGGAGTAAAGTTATTCAGTCCGAGGATATCGATCCGGTCCTGCTCCTGAATGAGGTTGTAATCTTCCGGATTGGCAAATGTTAATGCCAACATACCCTGTTTCTTTAGGTTAGTCTCATGGATACGGGCAAAAGAGCGCGTCAGTACGGCTTTTACCCCCAGGTGCCTTGGTTCCATGGCCGCATGTTCGCGGGAAGAACCTTCACCGTAATTTTCGTCACCGATTACGATGGATCCGATGCCGGCTTTCTTGTAACTTCTGGCCGTATCAGGAACCGGACCATAGGCGCCGGTCAGCTGGTTGCAAACAGAATTGGTGTTGCCGTTGAAGTCGTTCACCGCTCCGATCAGCATATTATTGGAGATATTATCGAGGTGCCCTCTGTATTTTAACCACGGACCGGCCATCGAAATATGGTCGGTGGTACATTTGCCTCTGGCTTTGATCAGCAGCGCGAGCTGAGTCATCTCCTTACCGTCCCATGGCTGGAATGGTTCGAGCAGCTGCAGCCTGTCTGAGGTTGGATCAACCGTGATCTTAAGGTGTCTGAATTCGCTGGAAGGAGGAATTAATCCGGCGTCTTCTACCGCGAAACCCTTAGCAGGAAGGTCGTCCCCCTTAGGTTCATCCAGTTTAACTTTCACACCATCTTTATTGACCAGATAGTCCGTTATCGGATCGAAATCGAGCGTTCCGGCGATAGCGAAGGCAGTGACAATCTCCGGTGAAGCCACGAAACCGTGCGTCTTTGGATTACCATCGGTTCTCTTTGCAAAGTTCCGGTTAAAGGAGGTCATGATGGAATTCTCGGGCAGATTGTCTGCATTTTCCCTCGACCATTGTCCGATGCACGGACCGCAGGCATTGGCCAGCACGACACCTCCGATTGATTCGAAGGCTTTCAGATATTGGTCGCGATCCACAGTATATCTGACCAACTCAGAACCAGGAGTAACCGTGAATTTAGCCTTCACAGCCAGATTTTTTGCATTCGCCTGAAGCGCTACAGAAGCAGCCCGGCTGATATCTTCGTAGGAAGAATTGGTGCAGGATCCGATGAGTCCGACCTCCATTTGCATGGGCCAGTTTTTCTCTTTCGCCACTTTTTTAAACTGCGAAAGCGGTGTGGCCAGGTCAGGCGTGAAGGGTCCGTTGATGTGTGGCTCAAGCTCCGAGAGATTGATCTCAAGGAGTTGATCGAAATATTTTTCAGGATTTCTGTAGACTTCTGCATCTCCGTTCAGGTGTTCCGCGATGCCATTTGCCATTTCAGCAATGTCTGCCCGGCTGGTAGCTTTCAGGTACTTGGCCATGTTTTCATCGTAGCCGAAGATAGAAGTGGTGGCTCCGATTTCGGCGCCCATATTGCAGATGGTACCTTTTCCGGTACATGAAATGGTTGAGGCGCCTTCACCGAAATATTCAACGATGGCTCCAGTTCCACCTTTAACGGTTAGCAATCCGGCTACTTTCAGGATGACATCCTTGGGAGAACTCCAGCCTTTTAACTTACCTGTCAGCTTGATACCGATCAGCTTCGGGAATTTCAGTTCCCAGGGGATTCCTGTCATAACATCCACTGCATCAGCACCTCCAACGCCAATGGCGATCATGCCCAATCCGCCGGCATTCACGGTATGTGAATCAGTCCCGACCATCATCCCGCCAGGGAAAGCATAATTTTCAAGCACTACCTGGTGGATGATTCCGGCTCCAGGTTTCCAGAACCCAATTCCATATCTTTTGGAGACTGTCGAGAGAAATGAGTAAACCTCCTTGTTGGTGCCCTCCGCATTTTTTAGGTCTATCGTGGCGCCTTCCCTGGCTAGTATCAGATGGTCGCAATGGACAGTAGAAGGAACAGCTACTTCATCTTTTCCCGCCTGCATGAATTGCAGCAAGGCCATCTGAGCCGTGGCATCCTGCATGGCCACGCGATCCGGATTGAAATTTACATAGGATATTCCTTTCTCAAATGGTCGCTCAGGAAGTGATTCTGAAAGGTGAGCATAGAGAATTTTTTCGGTCAGAGTAACCGGTCTGCCCAGCAGCTTTCTCAGGTTTTGTGTCTTCTGAGGAAATTCAGCGTACACTTTTTTAATCATTTCAAGGTCGTATGCCATAATCGGTCAAATATTTTAATAATCGGAAAATATATTTTTGGCAAAATTGGCAATTATTTCCCAATAAAGTGAATAGTGAAAAGTGCAGATTGCAAATCTGCACTAGCGAATTGTGAAAAGTGAATAATGAAAAGTGAATAACGCTCCAGCAGATTTGCAATCTGCTGGCAATCTTAAATCTTGAGCTCTCCCTCGTTTGCAACGAGGGAGTTAGGATGTAATCACTCGTTGCAAACGAGGGATGGCAGGGGAATAGTGTAAAGTGCAGATTGCAAATCTGCACTAGCGAATGAAAAGCGAATGAAAAGCGAATGGTGTAGAGTGTAGCGTGAAAATGTGTAACTTTGTTTGAGCAGAGAAAACAGCATCAAAATCATTTTTTATGGTCGTGTTAATAAAACCGTTAGTTGCAGAAAATATCAGCATTGCTTTTCAATCGATTCGTGGTAATTTCCTTCGGTCCGTACTGACCATTCTGATTATTGCGGTGGGAATCGCAGCCCTGGTGGGGATACTTACGGCCATCGACTCTATCAAAAACGCCATCACCGCCGACTTCACCCGTCTGGGTGCCAATACTTTTTCCATTCAGAGCATAGGTATGCGGATCCAGATTGGCAGTCAGCGTTACCGCTCAAAAAATTACAGTTATATCAGTTATTATCAGGCCAAGGAATTCCGTGATCAATATCATTTCCCTGCCCTGGTCTCCATTTCTGTGATGGCAACCGGCAATGCCACAGTGAAATATGAATCGAAGAAGACCAATCCCAATGTGATCATCCGCGGAGTCGATGAAAATTATCTTCAGACAGCGAGTTATTCGCTGGGAAAAGGCAGGAATTTCTCGATGCAGGAAGCTTATGACGGTGCCAATGTGGCGCTAATAGGTGCAGAAATGGTGCCTAAACTGTTTTCCAAAGATGTAGATCCGATTGGGAAACTGCTCACTATCGGGAATGGCAAATACACCGTCACAGGTATACTGGAATCAAAGGGAAGCGGTTTCGGCGAGACGGGCGACCGACTTGTTCTGCTGCCCTTTTCAAATGTTCGGCAGTATTTTAACCGGCCCAACATGAACTTCAAGGTAAGTATTCATCCTAATTCAGCACAATTGATGGATGCCGCGACGGGCGAAGCGGAAGCAGTATTTAGGAATATCCGAAAGTTAAACATCTTCGACGATTCCGACTTTGTTGTCGAAAAGAGTGATAATATTGTCAATATTTTGCTGGATAACATCAAATATGTGACGATGGCCGCGACCATTATCGGCCTTATCACACTGCTGGGTGCGGCGATTGGTCTGATGAATATTCTGCTGGTGACGGTAGCGGAACGTACCCGGGAAATCGGTATCCGCAAGGCTATGGGGGCCAATTCCAAGACAATCCGGCAACAATTCCTGATCGAATCAATAGTCATCGGACAGATGGGAGGCATGCTTGGCATTATCCTTGGTATATTAGCCGGAAACGGGGTGTCAATGTTGATTGGGAGTGCTTTTATCATCCCATGGAACTGGATTATTGGCGGTGTTACCCTTTGTCTCCTGGTAAGTTTTGCCTCTGGAGTAATTCCTGCCGTGAAAGCCGCCAAACTGGATCCGATTGAGGCCTTGCGGTACGAATAAAATCAGAATTTGAAGTTGATCGTCAGTTTATAGGCAAAGTTCTGCGCCTTGTTGCTGAGTTTGTACGGGCCATACCTGTAATAAGTACCGAAGCCGATCCCGGTAATATTGGAATTCAGGATTTTATTCAGTTCTATTCCGGATTCAAAAAACCCCTTCCTGAAATCTGTCGCACCCGAAAGGGCTGAATATTCCTGTTTCAGTGAACCAACTCCGATGTTCTGCACAAGTACCAGCTCCGGACGAATAAAATACCAGGAAGGGATGAATCCGGTACCAAAATTGTGCCTGATGTGAAGGGATGCATATTGATCGGCGGAAAATTCATTCAGTCCCATGGTGGCAAAGGCATAATGAGGCAAGAGTGTAAAGCGGCCCGAGTTGCTGCCATAGCCGTGAAACCAGTCGGTAATGGGCGCGGTATTGAAAATTTTCCCACCCCTGATCATGACAGTGGTCGTTCCCAATGCTGAAAGAGGCAATTGGAATTTGGCTTTGGAGTCAAGCTTGGTAAACTGATATTCACTATTAAATAACTTTAAACCCTGAATTACAGAGAAGAAGAAATCTGATTTGGGTGGAGAACTCTGAATCAGATCTTCCGAATTATTCATAAAAGCAATGCCAGGAGAGTACCTGAATTCCAGTCCGATTTTGGTCAGATAAAATGGATCCCACTTGTATTCGGTGAAATTTCCATAAGAGTTTCTCTGATTTTTGGAGCGATCCACATAAAACTTAACATTCAGCGGTTCAATCGGCCTGATCTCCACGCTTGCAGATAAATTCTGGGTCCGGTACATATTCATGATCAACAGCGAACGGAAATATTCGGGCTCGAAAATATTGAAATCGGTAAGCAGTTCCTCCTCGCCAAAATCCCGCTTCACATCCCGGTATCCCAGCTGAATCTTGAAATCCGCATACCCTTTTGGATAGATTCTCAGCCATTCACCGTGCCTGAATTGTCTGTCCCTCATTCCATAAGTAAAGTAATTTCCCAATGTGAAATATTTGGAAAATTTCCGGTTGGTCTCCAGGCCGAGGCCCAGTTTGTACCCTTCATTAATGTTATAGCCGAACAGATACATGAAATTGATACTGACCGGCCCTACCGGGATGGTCCCGAGGGAGAGCGCGTGCAGAAATCTGACTTTCCGGTAAATCCGGGCTTTCTTGCCGAGGCTATCAAGGTATTGATAAGTAGCTGAATCTTTAGGTGTTAACGGGATATGCCGGAAGCTGGAGTCCATCGCCGAGTCCTTCTTTTCGGGCAATCGGGTCACGCCGTATTTGGGAAAGGATTTCGGGTCGAGTGTTGGGTTGATATCCGTCTGATAAAGGTATGAACGGCTGTTGGCCGTGATGGAGACCTTCAGAGGTTGTTTTTTTTTCGAGAGGGAATCCACCGGAAGGGTGGTAGTCATGTTAAAATTGACCGCGGCATTCAACTCGGCGGGAAACCAGTGGCTGTCACCGATCCGAATATAATGTTGCCAGACAGAAGCAAAGACTTCCTTTTTGTAATCACTGGCAGGTTCGATGATTACACTTTCAACAGCATAGCCATGTGTGTTGATGTGCAGAAATCCTTTTAGTCCGTCGAAGTTCCTGTCTTTGGCCGGATGAAATCTGATTCTGAATGTAGTATCCTGATTTTCAATCTGCAACGTATCTTCCAGGACGAATGCGTAGTTTCTGAGAGCGGATTTGTTGATAGGGGAGAGGTAATTTCTCCCAAGCAAGGTGAAATTTTGTTTGTAAATGGAAAAACTCTGAAGCTGGTTCGACAGGAGAAAGAAGGTTTCTTTTTTGAGTCCGGCTACTTTGGAAGAGATGATTTCCTCGTTTTCGTGGTTGGGTTTCAGAAATTTTTTCTTGCTGAGCGTTTCTATCAACAGCATATGGCTCGCCTCGAATTTCTCCTGTAATTTCTCAATTTCCCTGGCAGAAATCATTTTTTTCCCATTAAATTTTTCCTCTGAGGGCACGTCCGCCGATAGCCAGAATTTGTGGTAGGAAGTATACTGGTAGCTGTTCAGCTGGTCCGGATCGTTGGAGTCGGAATGATTCAGGACCATTTGCATGATCCGGTAAGCAGGGTCCTTTCGGGGATATACCTCGATGGTATTGAGCAGGTTATCGTCCGGGACAAGATATATCACCAGACTGGTTACAGACTGCTTCTTTATCTCCAGGTTCATGGGTCTGAATCCAATGTAGCTGAACTGAACCTGACTGACGGTATCAGGAATAGAGAAATTTCCATCAATATTGGTCGTAGTACCGCTATTGCCGTGGTTAAAACGAAGGTGTACGAAAGGCAGTGGAGACTGGTCGGCGCCATTCAGTACACGGCCCAGGATGTAATGAGTTTGGGCAGTGGTGATATAACTGGTCAATAGGAGGCAAAGCAGAAAAAGAATAAAATAATGCCGGCTATTCTTCGTGCTCCTGTAACTCATTTAATGACTTGATTAATTGATCGCGGTACTTTCCGAACAGATGATTATATCCCTTGTGAAAGATATAAAATATTGATCCTAAAATCAAACTTAAAAGAAACAGCATAGCAACTACAACAATGGCCACGTTCAGTATGGATGGCGGCTGACTAATCTGAACAGATTGGAAGCCCTTGTTCGCACCAGATATAAAGCCCAGACTGATACCAGATAACAGTATAATAACTGCCAGGTAAAACTCTTTTTTAAAGGTGTCCAGAAGGGAGAGTACTTTTTCTATGGTTCCCCTCAGATCCTGGTCGGCCAGGGTTTTGGACTGCAGGCGACGGTAACGGATTACAAAAAGTAATATGGACAACATTAACATAAAATTCACGACCCATTCCAGCAAGTTGATCCATTTTGGTACTTGAAGGGAGCCCCTGTATTCGGAAGGGAAAAGCAGGTCGGCAGGTAATAACTGATCGGCCAGCGTGAGTAAAAGGAAGAATACCAGAAACCAGATACCAATTTTTACACTCCTGTCCAGCCTCGATAAAATGCCCGAACTTCTGCGTCGAAGCAACTCGTTGATCTTAGCTGAATCCAGTCCTTCACGCCGACTTTTATCCGCGTTAACCTTCTGCCATGCCTTTTTAAAATCGTGTAATTCCATTTAAATACGTTCTTTGCTTTTAACAAAGGATTCCAATTTCTTCTTGATTCTGTTCATTTTTACCCTGACATAGTTTTGCGAAATCCCTGTTATCTCGGAAATTTCTTCATAAGATTTGTCCTCCAGATAGAGTAAAGTGATTGATTTTTCTATCCCTGTAAGTTGATTAATTGCCTCGTAGAGCAGTTTCAGGTGTTCCTCTTTTTCTTCGTCATAAGGTTCGTCGGCCAGCAGGTACAGATCTTTTTCAATTTCACTCTTCTTCCTGGATTTTACATCCTTTTTGAAATTGGTGATCGCGGTATTGATAGCCACACGGTACATCCAGGTAGAAAATTTTGATTGTTCCCTGAATTTGTCGTACGATTTCCACAACTGTATCAGAATCTCCTGAAAAAGATCTTTGCGATCATCCTCGTCGTCACAATATATTCTTGTGACTTTGTGAATGATCCCCTGATTTAGGGTGATATTTCGCAAAAAATCCTCTTTCACGGTATTGAATTAGTCTCCCGTAGGAGATAAAAATTACGATCGTATCAAAAATAAATTAGTTTGAACTCATCTTCAGCATGTTGACCTCTTCCTGTGTCAGGAAGCGCCATTTGCCGCGTGGAAGGTTTTTCTTGGTTAAACCACAGAAATAGACTCTGTCGAGCTTCTCTATCTTATAACCCAGGTGTTCAAAGATCCGTCTTACAATCTTATTTTTGCCCGAATGAATTTCGATTCCGACTTGTTTCTTGTCCTCTTCGTCGGAATAACTGACAGAATCTGCCGCAACGAAACCATCCTCCAGCGTTACGCCATTAACTATCTCATCCAGATGAGCTTTCGTAACCTTCTGATCGAGATGGACGTGGTAAATTTTCTTACGGTTATATTTCGGATGAGTGAGCCGCTTGGTCAGATCCCCGTCGTTGGTAAACAAAAGCAGTCCGGTGGTACCTTTGTCGAGTCGGCCGACCGGATAAATCCGTTCATAACAAGCATGTTTCACCAGATCCATCACCGTTTTATCCGCATGTGGATCCTCGACAGTTGTCACAAATCCCTTGGGTTTGTTGAGCAGTACGTATACTTTCTTCTCAATGGAAAGCAGTTTGCCGTTGAAGCTGACTGAGTCACCCTGTTGTACCTTGTGCCCCATCTCCGAGACGATCTCACCGTTTACGGTTACGCAGCCAGTGGCGATGTAAGTATCAGCCTCTCTGCGGGAGCACATGCCCGAGTTGGCGATGAAACGGTTCAGGCGGATGGTGCCGTCGTCTTTGGGTTTCCTGCCAAGGGGTTTTTCTTTTCCTCTTTCGAGGGATTTTATCACGTTTTTCTTGCCCAGGCTGCCGCGCAGAACTTTTCCTTTTGTGGTGAGGAAGCTATCTGTCTCAACCTCTTCGAATCGTCTTGGGGCAGGTTTGTTGATCACTTCGCGGCGAAAAATATCGGATGTCCGCTCTTTGAAAACTTTCTTCGGCTGTACGCGTTTTTCTTTAGCAGCTTCAGGTTTGGATTTTCCGACGCGTTTCCCTAAACTTGACGGAGGTGGGATGTCGATTTTTTTTCTCGCTTTGACAATCTCATCCGGATAGGCAGTGCTGGTCCGAATCACTTTTTTTCCTCTTCCGGAGGGGCCCGATGCCTCATCTTTTCTGATGCGGGGTCTGCTCCCCGGACTACGTTTTTCGACGGTACGCCGTGTGTCGCGCTCCTGTCCTCTTTCTCGTTTCATCTTTATCAACTAGTTATACAATTCCGGTACAAATTTCGTAAAAAAATCGGATATTAAACGGGTCGACTTTTCAATCCGATCGATTCCTTTGCAAAGCCAGGATATTTTAACAATTTTGCAAACCTTTACGAAGGCAATAAAATATTAAGAAGATGGCATTGATCAAGTCAATTTCGGGTATCAGAGGTACCATTGGAGGTTCCCCCGGAGAGGGGCTTACCCCGCTGGATATGGTAAAGTTCACCGCTGCTTATGCCATATGGGCAAAAGAGCAACAGCCTGCCGGAAAGAAACTGAAGATTGTGGTTGGCCGGGACGCTCGGCTATCCGGTGATATGGTCAACAAATTAGTGACAGGAACCCTTATCGGAATGGGCGTGGATGTAATGGATATTGGTATGGCCACCACGCCAACCACCGAGCTGGCTGTTACGGCCGAAAAGGCTAATGGCGGTATCATCCTGACAGCCAGCCATAATCCTAAGCAATGGAATGCTTTAAAGCTGCTGAACGAGGATGGAGAATTTTTGAATGACGCGGAAGGTAAGAAAATCCTTGCTCTTGCTGAAGCCAACGACTTCATTTTCTCCACGGTGGATGAGCTGGGTAAAATTTCTCATGCCGATTATTCCGCGTACCACATCCAAAAAGTATTGGATTTGAAACTGGTTGACGCGGAGGCGATCCGAAAGGCGGATTTTTGTGTGGCCATTGATGCGGTCAATTCTGTTGGCGGAGTCGTTGTGCCACAGCTCCTTAAAGCGCTTGGTGTCACTAAAATAGTAGAAATAAATTGCGACCCTACCGGGAATTTTGCCCATCAACCTGAACCGCTGCCAGAAAATCTGGTAGAGACTGCCGCGGAAATTGTGAAAGGTGGAGCGGATGTTGGTTTCGTAGTGGATCCGGATGTTGACAGGCTTTCCGTGATCAACGAGGATGGCACCATGTTCAATGAAGAGTACACCCTGGTGGCGGTTGCCGATTACATTCTGTCCCATACACCGGGCAATACGGTCTCCAATCTTTCCTCCTCGAGGGCTCTTTTGGATATTTCCGAAAAATATGGCGTTACTTACACCCCGTCAGCAGTAGGAGAAGTGAATGTAACCCGCGCCATGAAAGATACAAAGGCGGTCATAGGTGGCGAGGGCAATGGTGGAATCATCTATCCGGAAAGCCATTACGGACGTGATTCACTGGTAGGAATAGGTCTGTTCCTGACCCATCTGGCCAAAAGCAAACTGAAATGCTCGGAACTTCGTGCGCAGTATCCTTCTTATTTTATGGCGAAGAAAAAGATTGAGCTGGATGAGAAAATCAATCTGGAGGAGGTTTTGCTGAAGATCAAAGCGCTGTACCATGATAAGAAAATTACAGACGTGGATGGTGTTCGCATCGATTTCGACCGGGAATGGGTACATTTGCGCAAATCCAATACCGAACCGATCATAAGGATTTATTCCGAGAGTACTACCATGGAGAAAGCGGAAGCCCTGGCAGGCAGTATTATTGAAGCAATTAAAAATACAGCGTCATGAATCAAGTAGCGCTATCCCTCGTTTGAAACGAGGGATGGCATGAGGATTCCGGATCAAGTCCGGAATGACGTTCCATCATGACGTTCCGCCATTAGGCACTTAACACAACACTAGTTTGTAATACAGAAAATCTGAACTATTTTTGCAATCAAATTTTAACATTATAAGTATGAAAGTTACAGTTGTAGGAGCAGGAAATGTAGGCGCCACCTGCGCGGATGTACTGGCATCCCGCGAAGTAGTCAACGAAGTGATCCTTCTGGACGTCAAAGAAGGAATAGCTGAAGGAAAAGCACTTGATATCTGGCAAAAGGCCCCAATTAATAGTTATGACACCAAGACTACCGGTGTGACCAACGATTATGCCGCGACAGCCAATTCTGATGTGGTGGTTATTACTTCTGGTCTGCCCCGTAAACCGGGTATGAGCAGGGATGATCTGATTCAGGTGAATGCCGGAATCGTTAAATCCGTTACTGAAAACATCGTAAAATATTCGCCCAATACCATCCTGGTAATTGTTTCCAATCCGCTGGATGTGATGACTTATCAGGCACATATTACCTCTGGATTTCCACGCGAGCGGGTTCTTGGTATGGCAGGTATCCTGGATACTGCCCGTTACCGTGCCTTCCTTTCTGATGAATTGAACGTCTCACAGAAAGAGATCACCGCGATGTTGCTTGGCGGACATGGCGACACCATGGTTCCGCTGACACGCTACACAACCGTTGGCGGTATTCCGGTTACGGAATTGGTTTCTGCCGAAAGGCTTGAAGCCATCGTTCAACGTACAAAAGTTGGTGGTGGGGAACTGGTCAAGCTGATGGGAACCTCGGCATGGTATGCTCCGGGTGCAGCAGCAGCTCAGATGGTGGAAGCCATAGTGAAGGATCAGCGCCGCATTTTCCCTGTTTGTATTCAACTGAAAGGCGAATACGGTATCGACAATTGTTACCTTGGTGTACCGGTTGTTTTGGGCAAAAACGGAATCGAGAAGATTTTCGAACTTCAACTCAACGAAAAAGAGGCAGCCATGATGAAAGACAGTGAAGGCCACGTGAGAGAAGTGATGAATGTGCTCGACGAACTGAATAAACAGTGAACAGTGAAAAGTGAAAAGTGAAAAGATCGCTCCAACGGATTTGTAATCCGTTGGTGAAAGATTACCGGCGGATTGCAAATCCACTGGAGCAAGTGGAAGAGATTCTTCCATTTTTCATTTAATTTGCAGGATGAAGAATGACAGACAAATCCCTATGGAAGTAGTGGAGCTGGAAGAAGAGACCATCCATTTATTGGTGAAAGTCGAGCACGACGAATTGGAAAACCACTGGTGGGTAGTGGATACCGGGGCCTCCAAGAGTGTGATCGACAGGGCAGTGGCAGCCGTTTTAGTGGGAGAAGAGTCTGCCGGATCAATGGCGACCGGATTGGGGAAAGAGATGGTGGAGACCTCCACTGGTGAGATAAGCGACTTCCGCCTTTGCGGGATAAATTTTGGTGTATTGAAGGTTGCTATTGTGGACTTACACCACATCAATGAGGAGTATTCCAAATATTCAGACAAACGAATTGCCGGATTGCTGGGCAGTGATTTTTTTTACCGTGAAAAGGCAACGATTGATTACAAAAGCAAGCTTATATTGCTGTAATTCAATTTAGTTAAGAGTTTGATAATATGTAAGATATATCGATTTGATAAAGAGATGTTAAAGTCAGTAATTCTTCAATGTTTAATATAAAAAAAATAAATACCTTTGCGCTCTATTGATTAAAATAAATAACCGAATTTCCAATGCAGAATAAAGGATTGATCAGGCTCATCGCCATATTACTAGGTTTGGTTTGTGTGTATCAGCTTTACTTTACGTACAAAGCGATTAAGGTTGAGAATGACGCAGCCGCTTTTGGTACACGCAAAGCCAAAATTGAAAACCCGGGCGCTACCCAGTTGGACCTGGAACGTTTGGCTAAGATACAAGAGGCACGTTATCTCGATTCCATTCAAAACCAGCCGGTTTACAATTTCCTCGGACTAAGAAAATATACTTTCAAAGAGGTAAAAGAGTTTCAGTTACCACTGGGTCTTGACTTAAAAGGAGGTATGAACGTTACCCTTGAGGTGTCTGTTGTCGACCTTATTCATGCACTTTCCGGAAACAGCACTGACTCAACCTTTAATGCGGCGATCCGTCTGGCGCTTCAAAAACAAAATTCCAGTCAGGAAGATTTTGTTACACTTTTTGGAAAGTCTTTCGAGCAGATCGATCCGAATGCCAAACTGGCTGCCATCTTCAATACACTTGACCTCCGGGACAAGATAAGTTACAACTCTACCAATGCACAGGTACTGGCCGTTATCCGCAAGGAGACCGATGCTGCCATTGATAATTCATTCCAGATTCTGAGAACACGTATCGACCGTTTTGGTGTCACGCAACCCAATATTCAGCAGCTTCAAACCAAAGGAAGAATCCTGGTGGAACTCCCTGGTATCAAAGATGCTAACCGTGTGAGGAAGCTGCTTCAGGGTACTGCCAACCTCGAATTCTGGGAGACCTACGAAAACAGCGAAGTATATTCCTACCTGCTGGAGGCCAACAAAAGACTGAAGGAGATTAAGGCAGTTCAGACTTCACTTCCTGCTGCAGTCGCCACAACTGTAACAACTGCCAAGAAAGATACAACCAAGGCAAACAGCCTGGTTAGCGAAATCAAGAAACAGGAGAAAGATACGCTTGCTGCCGGAACTGCAGAGGATATTGCAAAGAATTTCCCACTGTTCTCAGTGCTGACACCCAATACTTCCCGGGATGGTCAGATTGCCCGCGGACCGATTGTCGGTTTCGCCCACATGAAAGATACTTCAAAAGTCAACGAATATCTCAAACTGACTCAGGTCAGATCGGTCTTCCCCCGAACGATGATCTTCAGATGGACTGCCAAGCCGATGTCCGCGGAAAGCCCATATTATCAACTTGTTGCTATCAAAGTTTCAAGCCGTGACGGTCGTGCGCCGCTTGACGGAGGTTCTGTAACGGAAGCCCGTCAGGACTTTGGACAAAACAAGGCCAGCAGTGTAGTGGATATGACTATGACTACTGAAGGTGCAAAAGTCTGGCAGCGCATCACCCGCGAAAATGTGGGTAAGAGCGTTGCAGTTGTACTCGATGATTATGTTCAGTCCTACCCGACGGTACAGGGAGAGATTCCAAACGGACGTACTGAAATCTCCGGACAATTTACCGTTGATGAGGCGAAAGACTTAGCCAACATGTTGAAATCGGGAAAGATGCCTGCACCCGCCCGCATTGTCCAGGAAAATATTGTTGGTCCGACGCTGGGTAAGGAATCCATCCAGAGCGGTATGTACTCCTTCCTGATCGCCTTCCTTCTCGTTCTGTCATACATGATATTCTTTTACAGCAAGAAAGCTGGATGGGCTGCTAACGTGGCACTGCTGGTTAACCTTTTCTTCCTGTTAGGTATACTTGCGTCGCTGGGCGCCGTTCTTACCCTACCGGGAATCGCGGGTATCGTCCTGACCATGGGTATGGCGGTGGATGCGAATGTGTTGATCAACGAGCGTATTGAAGAGGAAGTCCGGGCTGGCAAAGGTCTGAGACTGGCCGTTAAAGATGGTTACAACCACGCTTATTCGGCCATTATTGACGGTCAGGTAACTACCTTGCTGACAGGTATCGTATTGTATGTGTTTGGTTCAGGACCGATCAAAGGTTTTGCTACCACCCTGATTATCGGTATCATCACTTCACTGTTTACCTCCATCTTCATCTCCCGTTTCATGTTTGAGAGATGGTTGGATTCCAACAAAAATATCACCTTCGTTTCCAAAATTTCAGGTGAGTGGCTGCGTCACGTAAACATGCCTTTCATTCAAAAGCGAAGAATATTCTATGTCGTATCCAGTATCCTGGTTTCGATCTCGATCCTCTCTATTGTCATTAAGGGCATGAATTACTCCATCGACTTCAAGGGAGGCCGAACCTATGTGGTTCGCCTGAACAAGGATGTGGCGGTTGAGGATGTTGCGAAAAATTTGGCTGGAGAATTCGGCAATCCTCCTGAAGTGAAGACTTTTGGTACCAACAACCAGGTTCGTATTACTACTGATTACCGTATCGCTGAGCTTACCGATGCTGTTGATGCTGAGGTTGAATCTAAACTTTACAATGGAATGAAGCCTTATCTGAGTCCGGATGTTACCCTCGAGAAATTCCTCACCGACTACAGGATGAGTTCTCAGAAGGTTGGACCTACCATTTCGTATGATATCAAGCGGGATGCCATACTTTCGGTCATCTTCGCACTCCTTATCATTTTCCTATATATTGCCATCAGGTTCAGAAACTGGCAATTTGGTCTGGGGGGTCTGGCTTCCCTGGCCCACGACGTTATCATCGTCATCGGTTTGTATTCATTACTGGACGGATGGCTCTCCTTCTCGCTGGCGGTCGATATGTCGTTTATCGCTGCAGTTCTGACCATCATAGGTTATTCGATTAACGATACCGTGATCGTCTTCGATCGTATCCGTGAATACACGCATCTGCATCCGAAACAGGATCCGGAGAAGACTTACAACGATGCTATGAACAGCACGCTGCGCCGTACCTTCAGTACTTCGCTTACCGTGTTGGTCGTATTGTTCGCGATCTTCCTCTTCGGCGGAATCGCCATCAAGGGATTTGTCTTCGCGCTGTTGTTCGGTATTCTTTTCGGAACTTATTCATCCGTATTCGTGGCAACGCCTATCGCTTTTGACACGCTGATGAGAAGACAGAAAAAACTGGAAGAGAAAAAATAAACTTTTAATGGCCTATATTTTACTTTTTTTTAGTGGTGGTGAGATTTTGGTCATCGTCCTTGCCGTGCTGCTTTTGTTTGGCGCCGATGCTCTGCCTGGGGTAGCCCGGACGGTCGGAAAGCTGATGAGTGAGTTTCACAAGGCTACTGACGATATCAAACGGGAGATTACTGATCACACTTCAGAAATCAAGAGTGATATTGAAAAGCTTAAAGATAATGTCGCCGGCAAGGGAAGTGATTTCACCCGAAAAATTGACGAGGAGCTGAAGTAAATTATGCTGGAAGCCAACCTGATTACCAAATCGTTCGGAACGCTCCAGGTACTCAAAGGCGTTTCGCTGACCGTCAAAGCGCACGAAATTGTTGCTGTTGTCGGAGCCAGCGGAGCCGGCAAGACTACACTTTTACAAATACTGGGATCCCTGATTCAGCCAGATTCGGGTGAAGTGCACATTCATGGTAATGATTTATTTTCGCTTGGTGAAAAGGAGCTTGCTAAATTCAGAAACAGGCAGATAGGCTTCGTTTTTCAGTTTCATCACTTATTACCGGAATTCACGGCCTTCGAAAATATCTGCATCCCCGGGTATATTGCCGGAACGAAAAAATCGGAGGTAGAAAAAAGAGCGCATGAACTATTGCAAATACTGGATCTTCAGCCACGCGAAGGCCACAAACCTTCGCAACTTTCCGGCGGGGAGAAGCAGCGGGTGGCCATTGCCCGGGCGCTAATTAATAACCCCGCTGTGATTTTGGCCGACGAACCCTCCGGCAACCTCGACTCCCGGAATCAAGAAGAGCTTTATAGATTGTTTTTCTCTATCCGAGAAAAATTTGGCCATACTTTTGTGATCGTTACCCACGATGATCATTTTGCCGGTATGACCGACAGGATGATTCATCTCAGGGACGGATGTATCTCTGATTAAGGTACGCTTCTTATGGGCAACCCCTGGTTTCAATTCAAGCAGTTTAGGGTTTCACAGGAAAAATCGGCGCTCAGAGTGGGCACGGAGGGGGTCTTGCTGGGGGCGTGGTGTGATGTGACCGGGACAAAAAATATCCTGGATGTCGGGACCGGTACCGGGGTGATTGCCCTGATGCTGGCTCAAAGATCTGAGGCTCAGATTGATGCAGTAGAAATTGATAATGAGGCGTGTCAAGACGCGTCAGGCAATTTTCAAAGTTCGCCCTGGAAGGAAAGGATTTCACTCTATTCTGAAGATTTCATACTGTTTAGTCAAACTATTACGCGCAATTTTGACCTGATTGTCAGCAATCCACCCTTCTTTAAAAATTCGCTGAGATCTGCAAATCATTCTTCCTCATTGGCCAAACATGATGTTTCCCTGACTTTTGAACAACTGATTTCCGGGGCTAAAAAACTGTTGTCATCAGAGGGAAGGCTGGGGGTGATCATCCCTGCAGATGCCTGCAACGATTTCAGGGAAACGGCCAGGATGACAGGATTTTACCTTGCCAGAAAAACACTGGTGATTCCCAGGGCAGGCAGGTTGCCGAAGCGTGTACTGCTGGAGTTTTCTGCTTTACCTTGTTATCCGGTACTCGACGAATTAGTGATTTTGCTGAATGAACATCAGTATTCCGATACATTCATCGCCTTGACAAAGGAGTTTTACCTTTAATTTTTTTGCCCTCCGGGGGACTGTTGCTCACTGTTTTTTTGTAGTTTAGTCAAAAATCAATTATACCTTAAATCGAAAGATGGAAACGTTTGATATATTAACTAAAGTAAATTTCTGGTCGGTTCTCCTGGCCGCAGTATCCTACCTGATTGTTGGTTCACTTTGGTACTCACCCCTGCTGTTTGGAAAAATGTGGATCAGACTGAACGGTTTTACCGATGAAGATCTGATATCCAACAAGCCTATGTGGCTGATTCTGGTCCTTTCGTTTCTCTCTGCTGTTATCTCATCTTTTGTGATTGCCGCCGTACTCGGGCCCAAGCCAAGTCCGGATTTTGGTGCAATAGTCGGTGCCATCGTCGCAATCTGCTGGATCACCATGTCCAAATTGACAGATGTGCTTTTCGAGAATAAATCGGTGAAGCTTTTCTTACTGCACGCGGGTTTTGATCTTGTCTCTTTCATGGTAATGGGGGCGATTGTAGGGTACTGGCGTTAACCTAATCTTTGGTATGAAAAGAATATTCTTCCTCTTTCTGGCTCTTTACCTGTTTAGTCTTCGGGGTTTCTCCGATACTTTGTCGCCTTTGGCCAAAGTCAGTCTGCTTGTTTGCGCACCGGGAGACGAGATCTATTCCTATTTCGGACATGCCGCTATCCGGGTTTATGATCCTCTCTATCCGAAGGATATCACTTTTAACTATGGAGAGTTCAGCTTCGAAACGCCGCATTTTATCTGGCGTTTTGCTAAAGGAGAGACCGACTACAAGATAGGGGTGATGCGGATGGATTCTTTCATGCAGCAATACAAGGAAGAAAAGCGCAAAGTCATTGAGTATGAGCTCTTGCTGACACCCGAAGAAAGAGAGTCCATCTACCAGGCACTGGTCGAAAATTATAAACCCGCCAACAGGGTTTACCGCTATTCCCATTTTGAAGACAATTGCTCGACTCGGTTACGTGATCAGGTGGAAAAGGCCGTCGGGGGAAATGTTCATTATTACACGACAGGGGATAAGATTATGTCATTCAGGAATTTAATAGATCTGTACCTGCAGGATAACAGCTGGAGCGGATTGGGTATCAAACTGGCGCTGGGAATGCCGACCGACCGTATCTCGACCTTTTCGCAGAAGATGTTTCTGCCTGATTATTTGGGTGATGATCTGGCTAAGGCCATCGTGGTAAGGAAGGGAGTCTCCTCACCATTGGCCGCTGCGCCTGTGGTGATCTTCGACGCTCCTGCCGTTTTACATAATTTTTCTTTTACCTCCCCTGCCGTTGTGTTACTTCTGTTCTTGATGATAGTCACCGTCTTGACTTTGCAGGAAAAACGCCGGGCAAAAAAATACTTCTGGCTGGATGTTCTGGTGTTTGCCGCTTTCGGTATCGCCGGGATGATTCTCTGGTTTACCACTTTTGTTTCTGTGATGCCCTCCGCCAAATGGAACCTGAACCTGATCTGGGCCTGGCCGACACACTTTATTTTTGCCATTCTTTGGCTTTTCCCTTCGCTCCGGCCTAAATTGCTTTGGTACTTAAAACTTACCGCAGCGGTTCTCGTTCTTTTTCTCCTTACCATGATTGTCCTGCCCCAGACCTTCCACTGGCTGGTAATTCCTTTATGCCTAATGTTGTATATGCGGACAGGAAGCTGGCTGAAACCATGGAAACTATGACAACCCCACCGAATAAATACGTGGAAACACCGCTGATGAAGCAGTATTATGCTGTCAAGAATAAATATCCGGACGCGGTATTGCTTTTCAGGGTAGGCGATTTCTACGAAACTTTCGGCGAAGATGCCATCAAGGCTTCGGAGATCTGCGGCATTACATTGACGCGCCGCGCCAATGGATCTGCGAGTTTCGTCGAATTGGCAGGTTTTCCTTACCACGCGCTGGATACCTATCTGCCCAAGCTGGTCAGAGCCGGACAGCGCGTGGCGATCTGCGAGCAGCTGGAGGATCCCAAGCTTACCAAGACCATCGTCAAGAGAGGCATCACCGAGCTGGTCACCCCGGGGGTTTCGATCAACGACAACGTGCTCGAACACCGGGAGAACAACTTCCTGGCATCAGTGCATATTGAGAAAACCATTGCCGGCGTGGCTTTCCTGGATATTTCGACAGGCGAATTTTTTACGGCTGAAGGATCCTTCGAACACATCGACAAGCTGTTAAGTAGCTTTCAACCCAAGGAAGTGCTGTTTCAGAAGGGGAAGGAGAAGCTTTTTACTGAGCTCTTCGGTCCGAAGTTTTATACCTACAAACTCGACGACTGGGTCTATACTTTCGATGCAGCGAACGACAGGCTGCTGCGCCATTTCGAGACCATCAACCTCAAGGGGTTTGGCATTCAAAACCTCGAAATGGGAATCATTGCTGCGGGCGCCATCCTCTATTACCTGGATATCACACAGCACAAGCAGGTCGGCCATATCACTGCGCTTTCGCGGATCGAGGAGGATCAGTATGTCTGGCTCGACCGCTTCACCATTCGTAACCTCGAGCTGTTTCATTCGATCAACGAAGGGGCCAAAACATTGATCCAGGTGATCGACAAGACCATCTCACCGATGGGAGCCAGGCTGCTGAAACGCTGGGTGGCGCTACCGCTGAAGGAGGTAAACAGAATTTACGACCGGCAGGAGGTGGTGGCAAAATTCGTGGGGCAACCAGAATTGAGAGAAGAAATTGCGTCGCAACTTCACCTGGTGGGCGACCTGGAAAGGATTATTTCCAAGGCTTCCACGGGAAGGATTAATCCACGGGAGATGGTGCAGCTCAAATACTCCCTGGAGGCGATTGGTAAGGTAAAAGTATCTTGCGAAAGTTCGGAGAACAACGTCCTGGTAAGGTTTGCGGAGCAGCTTAATCCCTGTCGGTCGATCTGTGAAAGGATTGAGAAAGAGATGGTTGTTGATCCTCCTGTGATGATTGTAAAGGGGAATGTTATCGCCGCAGGGGTTTCGGCGGAACTGGACGAACTGCGTTCGCTGGCCTTTTCGGGCAAGGATTACCTGCGACAGCTGCAGGAAAGGGAGAGTGTCAGGACTGGAATATCCTCCTTGAAAGTGTCTTACAACAATGTATTCGGTTATTTTATTGAGGTGCGCAACATGCATAAGGAGAAGGTACCGTCCGAATGGATCCGAAAACAGACGCTGGTGAATGCGGAAAGGTACATTACTGAGGAACTTAAGGAATACGAAACTAAAATACTGGGGGCGGAAGAGCGAATTTTGTCGCTCGAAACGTCTCTTTTCAATGAACTAATCAATTCGCTGACTGCCTATTACCAGGCTATTCAGCAGAATGCCAACCTCACGGCGCAGATCGACTGTCTGCTTTCGTTTGCCACTGTAGCCGTCCAGAATAAGTACAATCGTCCGGATGTCAACGACAGCGATGTGCTGGAAATCAAAGGCGGGCGCCATCCTGTTATCGAGCAGCAACTTCCTGTGGGAGAGAAGTATATCGCCAACGACCTGACACTTGATAACACCGAACAGCAGATTATCATGATCACCGGGCCGAACATGGCCGGGAAGTCGGCGTTGCTGCGCCAGACTGCGCTGATTGTACTGTTGGCGCAAATAGGATCTTATGTGCCGGCCGAAGCAGCGGGCATTGGTTTTGTGGACAAGATTTTCACCCGGGTGGGGGCCTCCGATAATATTTCCTCGGGCGAATCGACTTTCATGGTAGAGATGACGGAAGCGGCAAGCATCCTGAACAACCTCTCCGACCGCAGTCTGATTCTTTTCGATGAGCTAGGCCGCGGCACGAGTACGTATGATGGGATTTCGATAGCCTGGTCGATCGTCGAATACATACACGAGCATCCTCGCGCGAAAGCTAAAACGCTGTTTGCCACTCATTACCATGAGTTGAATGAGATGGAGAAGTCGTTCAGCCGGATCCGGAATTTCAATGTCTCGATCAAGGAGATGGGGAAGAACATTATTTTCCTAAGGAAGTTAGTGCCGGGAGGAAGTAACCACAGTTTCGGTATTCACGTGGCGCAGATGGCCGGGATGCCGAGGAGTGTTGTGGCCCGCGCGGAGGATATACTTTCCCAGATGGAGAAGAGCAACAGGAAGGAGTTACCTGTTAAGCCCGTGGGCGATCTGGCGCAGAACAGGGAAGGGTTTCAGCTTAGTTTTTTCCAACTCGACGATCCGGTATTGAAACAGATCCGCGATGAAATCCGTAACCTGGATATCAACCGGATGTCGCCCCTGGAAGCGCTAAACAAGTTGAATGAGATCAAGAAGATAATAGGAATTTGAAAATGATTGCGCTCCAGCTTAAACGCTCCAGCTTAAACGCTCCAGCGGATTGCAAATCCACTGGAGCAGGTTTTCTTATTTTCACATTTTTTATTTTGGTGGAATGATCAAAATGTTTACTTTTGCAGTCCGAAATAGTTCGGGCAGGCTCCAAAAAGAGGAGAAGTTATCCCGCCTGCCGGACCCAAATATTTAAATTGTAAACATGTACGCAATTGTAGAAATCGCCGGACAGCAGTTCAAGGTGGAAAATTCGAGGAAAGTTTACGTTCATCGGCTACCGAATGAGGTGGGGACAGAAATAACTTTCGACAAAGTATTATTGGTCGACAATGAAGGAGTAATTTCAGTCGGAGCTCCTGTCGTTGAAGGCGCTAAGGTTAATGCAACGGTTCTTTCTCACCTCAAAGGAGAAAAAGTGATTGTATTCAAGAAGAAACGCCGCAAAGGCTACAGAAAGAAAAACGGTCACCGTCAGTTCTTTACTCAGATTCAAATTTCCGAAATAGTAGCGTAACCCTAAAAACAATTTACCATGGCACATAAAAAAGGGGCGGGTAGTTCGAAGAACGGCCGCGAATCAGAAAGCAAACGTCTTGGAGTGAAAATTTTTGGCGGGCAGGTTGCCAAAGCAGGAAATATTCTGGTCCGCCAGCGCGGAACAGTTCACAATCCCGGAGCAAACGTAGGAATCGGTAAAGATCATACGCTTTTCGCGTTGATCGCTGGTACCGTGAACTTCAAGAAGAAGACCAACGCTAAATCTTTTGTTAACGTTGAGCCTTTCAAGGAAGTAGAGTAACTCCCGGAACCACAAGAAATTTCTCTCCTGTTTTATTACGTTGGTAATAAGCAGGAGATTTTTTTTGTTATAACTTTGGATTACTTAATCAATCACGGGAGGAAAAATCCTTTCATTTTTATAAACAGGAGATTATCAATATGTTAAACTTAAAATTCATACAGGAAAATCCGGAATTTGTCATCGAAAGATTAGCTGTTAAACATTTCGACGCACGTGAAATTGTCGGGCAGGTATTGGCATTATATCAAAAACGAAATGAATATCAGCTCGAAAGTGATGGGTGCAAGGCTGAGATGAACCTGTTATCGAAGGAGATAGGAATCCTGATTAAAGATGGAAAGACCGAAATGGCCGTCAAGGCAAAGGAAAGAACGGTAATACTAAAGGATCTGATCCGTCAGCATGATGAGGATTTTGTGAACATTGATGCGCAAATGGCTGCCCTGCAGGTATTGATGCCTAATCTGCCTTCTTCTTTGGTGCCGAAAGGCAGGACGCCAGAAGACAATGAAGTGGTGGCCACCGGAGGTGTCATCCTCAAGCTTCCCGAAGGTTCCAAACCTCACTGGGAACTGGCTGCGCAGTATGACCTGATTGATTTTGAACTGGGCGTGAAGATCACCGGGGCTGGATTTCCGGTCTACAAGGGTTTTGGCGCGCGGATTCAGCGTGCGTTGATCAATTTTTTCCTGGATCAGGCCAGAGCGGCCGGATACCTCGAAGTTCAGCCTCCGTATGTGGTGAACGAGGCATCCGGGTTTGGTACGGGTCAGCTGCCCGACAAGGAGGGTCAGATGTACCACTGTCCGGTCGACGGACTCTATCTGATCCCGACTGCTGAAGTACCTGTCACCAATATCTTCCGGGATGTGATCGTTGAGGCCAAGGATCTCCCAATAAAAACTGCTGCCTATTCTGCGTGCTTCCGCCGTGAGGCAGGATCTTATGGCAAAGATGTAAGAGGACTCAACCGTTTGCATCAGTTCGATAAGGTGGAAATCGTGCGGATTGCACATCCTGATAAGTCTTACGAGTCTCTTGATGAGATGGTTAGCTATGTTAAATCACTGGTTGAAAAGCTGGGATTGCCTTATCGGATTCTGAGGCTTTGTGGCGGGGATATGAGTTTTACTTCGGCCCTGACCTACGATTTTGAAGTTTGGTCGGCAGGACAGGGGCGATGGCTTGAAGTTTCGTCTGTTTCCAATTTTGAATCTTTCCAGGCCAACCGGCTAAAATTGCGCTACCGAGAAGAGGGAAACAAGAAACCTCAGTTGGCTCATACCTTGAACGGCAGTGCACTGGCTTTGCCGCGGATCGTAGCTGCTATTATGGAGAACTACCAGACACCGGAGGGAATCCGGGTGCCGGACGTGCTGATCCCGTACATCGGTTGTTCGATCATCAACTAGTGCCGCTCCTGCGTTCGCTCCTGCGGATTTGCAATCCGCAGGCAATCTTCCTCCCTGCGGATTGCAAATCCGCAGGAGCGAGCATAGCTGGAAAATGTGATAATAAATATAAAAATATAAAAAGATTAGCGACAGTTTTAATTTTTGTGATGACTTTCTATGGCTCTTTCAGCCAGGATATTACGGGTCAATGGACTGGGCTATTAAAAGTTCAGGGGATGCAGTTGAGAGTCGTATTTAATATTTCAAAAACGGACTCTGGTTATAGTTCTACGATGGACAGTCCCGATCAGGGGGCCAAAGGCATTCCGGTGACTTCCACCATCTTTGATAATCCAAAATTGAAGATTGAGGTTTCCAGTCTGAAAGTGGAGTTGCTTATTTGAAAACGAGAAAGGAAATCCTAAAATTGGTATTGCCGGGCACAGTGAAGGCGGAATTATTGCGCCCATGGTTGCGTCCAGGTCAAAAGATATTAACTTTATTGTGATGCTGGCTGGAACCGGACTGCGCGGAGACAAGATATTATTGCTTCAGCAGGAGTTAATTACCAGGGCTGAATCACCTGTTTCAGGAATGCAAAACGGGGTTACCCTCTGAATATTCAGCAATCGAGCAGACTTTTTCGCCAATCGCCATGGAGGAGATAGCCAATTGGATATTGCAGCAAACGAAAGAGTAATATATTTGTACAAACTATGAAAAGAGAAAAATTAATTCAGGAGCTGGTTCTGATCGTCCTGACCCTGCTTCCTGTTATTTACCTGGCAATGAATTGGAACCTCTTGCCGGAGTCGATGCCAACTCATTTTGATGGCTCCGGTCAGCCAAATGGCTATGGTTCCAGGTGGACTTACGTCATGTTGCCGCTTGGACTCTACTTTCTGATGCTGGTCTTGCCCAGGATCGATCCCCGGAAGGCCAATTATGCTGTTTTTTCAGATAGCTATTTCAAGCTTCGACTGATCATGGCAATTTTTATCGGATTTCTGGATTCGGCCATCATCTGGAGTGTAGTTAACAAGACGGATTCGGTGCAGAAATTGTTTCCGGTAGCAATTTTCTTCGTGTTTATGCTGATTGGCAATTACATGGGCAATTTCAGACCCAACTATTTTGTGGGTATCAAGGTGCCGTGGACACTGAACAGCGACGAGGTTTGGATCAAGACCCATAAAATGGCGGGCAAACTTTGGTTTTGGGGAAGTTTTGCGGCTATTGGGATGTTTTTTGTTGTAGACAAATTTGAGTGGATACTGATCCCGCTTCTTATTATCTTGGTAGTTGTTCCAATTGTTTATTCGTATGTAATCTACCAAAAAGCAACAGATAAGAAGTAGAAAAATTGCGTAATTTCATTAAACTTGTGTTGACAAAATTGATGAATGATTATCCAAAGATGGCCATTGAACTTCGCTCACATACTGACTCAAGAGGTACTTCCGAGTCTAATATGACACTTTCCGATAACCGGGCCCGCACTGCTGCCGAATATCTCTATGCCAAAGGAATCCCTTAGGGTTTGGCCTTTTTCGTAACTAGTTTTTTTTATCTTTGTTGATCAGCACGTCCCACAATAAATATTTCGTATGAAATCGCCATGATTTGTCAATCACCAATAGAGATGAAAATAACTTCATGGCTATTCCATTTGGCAAATGAAAAACAAATTATTGACAGATGAACCAACTATTTAGAAGAAAATCGGTAACAGTCTTATTGGCAGAGGCAAAGACTGATGAGCATAAATTTAACCGTGCCTTAACAGCCCGAAACCTGGTCGCCTTAGGAATCGGAGCCATTATCGGGACTGGTATATTTGTGTTAACAGGCACCGCAGCAGCTAATTATGCGGGTCCTTCCATCATGCTCTCTTTCGTCTTTTCTGCCCTGGGTTGTATCTTTGCCGGTCTTTGTTATGCTGAATTTTCTTCCATGATACCCATTGCCGGTAGCGCTTATACCTATGCTTATGCCACATTGGGTGAGTTTTTCGCATGGATCATCGGTTGGGACCTGATCCTGGAATATCTTTTTGCCTCTTCTACCGTCGCCGTAGGCTGGTCTGGCTATTTCGTCAGTTTCCTGAAAGATTTTGGCATTGTCATACCGCACGAACTTTGCTCAGCCCCCTTTAACCATGTGGTTGGCCAGGGCTGGGAGCGAACTGGCAGCATTCTGAACTTTCCCGCGGTAGCCCTGGTTGTGCTGATTACCGCCTTACTGGTCATCGGAATCCGTGAATCCAGCCGGTTCAATAATGTTATTGTAATCATCAAACTGACTGTTATTCTGTTGTTTATCGGATTCGGAATACACTACATCAACGTCGACAACTGGACCCCATTCATTCCCGAAAATACCGGAAAATTTGGCAACTTTGGAATATCCGGGATATTTACCGGTGCCGGCGTGATTTTCTTTGCTTACATCGGTTTCGACGCCCTATCGACGGCGGCTCAGGAGACGAAGAACCCTGCAAGAGATATGCCCATCGGTATACTCTGGTCGTTGGTTATCTGTACGGTCCTTTATGTGGCCGTTGCTGCTGTACTAACGGGGATCGTCAATTACAAGGATCTGAACGTCTCTGCTCCAATTGCGCTCGCGATCGACCGCACCGGTGAGGCACTGATCTGGTTGAGGCCGCTTATTAAAATCGGTGCGCTGGCCGGACTATCCTCGGTAGTACTGGTGATGCTGATGGCCCAACCGCGTATTTTTTATACCATGGCTAAAGATGGTCTGCTGCCCCAGGCTTTCACGGTAGTGCATAAAAAATTCAAGACTCCTTATATTACAACCATCGTAACCGGTGCATTTGCTGCCCTTATTGCAGGGATTTTTCCGATTGGAGTGCTGGGCGAACTGGTTTCGATTGGCACGCTGCTGGCTTTCGTCATCGTTTGTGCCGGGATAATTATTCTGCGTAAAACGGATCCGGATGCGGTCAGGCCTTTCAAAACTCCTTTTGTGCCTTGGTTTCCGATTCTGGGTATGCTGATCTGCCTGGCGCAAATGGCTGCTCTGCCTTTCGACACCTGGATGCGTCTGATTATCTGGATGGCCATTGGAATGGCTATCTATTTTCTTTACGGGAGAAGGCGGAGTAAAGTACTTCTGAATCAAAATAAAGAGGCCGGCCTATCCTGACATCGGCGTCAGGCCTAATTCCTTGCCTTTTTCCATCATGAAGTGGTAAGCTTCATCGAAATTGTTGTGTATTTCACCCTCCAGAATGGCTTCCTTAATGGCCATCTTGATGATCCCGATCTCCTTGCAGGGTTGCAAACCAAATACCTCCATGATCAGTTCACCTGTAACCGGAGGTTGAAAATTGCGTACGGTATCCTTCTCCTCGATCTCCTTTAATTTTTCTCTTACCAGTTGAAAGTTAGAAAGATACCGCGCCACTTTTTCCTCATTTTTGGAAGTAATGTCAGCTTCACACAGCGTCATCAGGTCATCGATATCATCGCCGGCATCGAAAAGCAGACGTCTGACGGCCGAATCGGTCACCTCCTCTTCCGATAATACGATCGGCCGCATGTGCAGGAGTACCATTTTCTGAACAAACTTCATCTTCTCATTGAGCGGAAGCTTGAGGCGGTCGAACAACTTTGGCACCATCTTCTCTCCTACAAAATTGTGTCCATGAAAAGTCCAACCCTGAGCAGGGGAGAACCTCTTGGTGGCAGGTTTGGCAACATCATGCAGAAGGGCCGACCATCTGAGCCACAGATTGTTGGTGTTCATACTGATGCGATCCAGGACTTCGAGGGTATGGTAGAAATTGTCTTTGTGGTGGATGCCTTGAATGCTGTCGCGTCCCTTCAAATTCTGTATCTCGGGGAGGATGATCTTCAGTAATCCGCACATTTCCAATAATTTAAAGCCTATAGAGGGTTTGTCGGATAAGATTATTTTGTTGAGTTCATCCGAGATTCGCTCTTTCGAGAGGATATTTATCCGGTCGGCCTGCTTGGCGATGGCAGCAAAAGTTTCCTCCTCAATCCTGAAGCTGAGCTGGGCGGCAAAACGTATAGCCCTCATCATACGCAGGGGGTCGTCGGAGAAGGTAATATCCGGATCCAGCGGCGTCCTAATCAATTTGCTTTCCAGGTCTCCCATGCCGTTGAAGGGATCAATAACCTCTCCGTAGCGAACTTTATTCAGCGAAATTGCCAGCGTGTTGATGGTGAAATCGCGTCTGTTCTGATCGTCGACCAGCGTGCCACCTTCCACAATCGGTTTCCGGCTGTCGGAACGATACGACTCTTTTCTGGTGCCGACAAACTCGAAATCTACCTCCTCATCCCTGAACATGGCCGTCCCGAAATTCTTGAAAACAGTTACTTTCAATTTGGGATGGATGGCGTAGGCGACTTTCCTGGCAAGCGCTATTCCGCTTCCTACCGTGACAATGTCAATGTCGTAATGCTCTCTTTTCCGGTACATTAACAAATCCCTGACGAAACCACCTATCACGTAGGTTTCCAAACCTTCCGCGTCGGAAATGGAGCCGATCAAAGCAAATACGGGGTGTTTGAGGTAGTCTTTTAAATTGAGTATTTCGGACATTGAGTAACTGTTAAGGCAATAATTACAGTAAATGATTGACTGATTCCAGCTTCATTCCCCTGGATCCTTTGATGAGAATCAGGTACCCGGATAACTGTTCTTTACCAAGAAACTCCGCCAATGCGGTTGCGCTAAGGAAATGCAGAAACTCGGCAGGCAGGTGGCAGCCGGAATATTGAGCGCCTGTCAGAATAACCAGATCCGTTTTGATGGTACTTAGATAGTCGATGATCTTTTGATGCTCCTCCGGGGCGACATCGCCTAATTCCAGCATATCCCCCAGAATGATGGCCTTCTTCGGGGCCTCAAGCATCGCAAAATTTTCGAGTGCTGCCCTGGTGCTGCTCGGATTCGCGTTGTAGGCGTCCATCAGCAGTCTGTTGTGTTGTTTATCGACCAGTTGAGAGCGGTTGTTGTCGGGCTGGTAACCCTCCAAGGCCATCGAAATTTCCAGGGGATCGATGCCGAAATACTGACCTACCGCAGCTGCGGCCAAAGCATTCTCCAAATTATAGCTCCCCACAAGTCTGGTTTTGATGTACATCCATCCTTTGGGAAATAGAACCTTAAGAATCAGGAAGGGATTCGAACTGACAACCTCTCCCTCCAGTCCGGCCGGATCCGGAACCGTCGAGTAACCTATTTTTTTTACAGAACCTGCACGTTCCTTTAAATAATTATTAGCGAGGTTGATGAAGATCGCTCCATCCTTCTTCTCCAAAAAGCGGTAAAGCTCCGTTTTTGTTTGAATCACCCCCTCGAAAGAGCCAAAACCTTCCAGATGGGCACTTCCCACGTTAGTGATCAAACCAAAATCCGGAAGGGCAATATGGCAAAGGGCATCGATCTCGCCGGGGTGATTGGCGCCCATCTCGATGACAGCCATCTGTGTATCAGACTTAAGCGTGAGCAAAGTCAGGGGTACGCCGATGTGGTTATTGAGATTTCCTCTTGTATAAACCAGGTTATATTTTCTGGAGAGCACCGAAGCTATCAACTCCTTGGTAGTAGTCTTCCCATTGGTACCGGTGATGGCCAGGACAGGGATCCCGAGTGACTGCCTGTGATGCCTGGCTAACTCCTGAAGCGTTCGCAAAACATTCTTTACCAGGATAATCCTTTCATCAACAGCATATTCCTCCTCATCAACAACAGCGTACGATGCACCTATTTCAAGTGCATTGAGGGCAAAAGTATTGCCATTGAAATTTTCCCCTTTCAAGGCAAAAAATAGGGAACCCTGCTCAATTTTTCGGCTATCCGTTGAAATCAATGGATGGTTCTGGAAGATTCGGTAAAGTGCTGTTATGTTCATGAAGAAGGGTAAAAAAAACCTCATCCGGAGACGAGGTTTTCGAGATTATTTTGGTTCGGAATCTCCTAGTTTTGTCATGGCACACCGGAAGCCAATGTCGTTGGCGGATTTCCGTTCATCGAGGTATCTTCGTGTGCCCGGACTCAGCCAATAAGGTCTGTCTTTCCAGCTGCCTCCTTTGTAAACCCTCGTATGGTCAGAAATTCTGGGAGAATAATTATCTTTTGTGCTGGTATACATGGTATTGGAACTACCTCCAACCTTGAGTGAATCTTCTCTGTTTTTCCAGAGCGCCTCATCCAGATTGGACTGATAATCGCCATCCTTGAAGTTGGCATAATTTGCCGCCGTATCTTTCACCATTTCTCCAAGATTGTTCCGGAATAAATTGCCGTTCGCATCTCTTTTATAGTTGGTGTACACGCTACCGCGAAGAGGTTGAAATTCATTAAATTCCTGAAATGAGGTCGGCCTGTAAACATCCTGAACCCATTCATTTACGTTACCTGCCATACAATACAAGCCAAGATCGTTTGGCTCGAAAGATTTTACAGGAGCAGTAATCTCGTATCCGTCATTCAAGGCACCGGCAACGCCCATGTAGTCACCACGGCCCCTGACACTGTTGGCATTAAAGACGCCGAGTGATTTTTTTTCGGTTGAGCGGATGTGACTTCCATTCCAGGGATAGATGCGCCGGTCGGTTACAACCTCCTCATCTGTATTGCCAATCAGTGCAACGGCCGCAAATTCCCACTCTGCTTCGGTAGGAAGGCGGTAGCGTGGAAGAACAATTCCATCAGACATACTTGTCCTTCTGTTTTCACCCAGCCTGCTGAGATTCTTCAGTGGCTTTTTGCCGTCAGTCCCTTTGTACAAGCCATTCAGATAACTGTCCGTATTGAAGTTTTCCTGCCCACTTTGTTTAAGATCCTCTGCCAGGATACGGCTGCTAATTAGAATGCGTTCGTTAACCCTGTCTGTACGCCATTTACAGAAATTGCTTGCCTGAACCCAGCTTACGCCCACGACCGGATATTCTGCATAGGCAGCATGGCGCAGGTAGTTTTCAAGATAAGGTTCGTTGTAGGCAAGTTCGTTTCTCCAGACCAGTGTGTCGGGTAGCGCTTCTTTGTAAACTTCCGGATTATTTGGGAAAGTTCTTTGTGTCCAGTATAAATATTCTCTCCAATCTATATTACGTACCTCTGTTTCATCCATAAAGAAAGAGGCAATTGTTACGCGGCGTATGGCATTATTGTTATCAAAAATAACATCCTGATCGACACGGCCCATCGGGAAAGTTCCACCCTGAACAAAAACCAATCCCGGACCGGCTGATTGTGAATAATTTGCATTGTATTCAAATCCTCCATTTTTAGGATTGTTGTATTCCCATCCCGTAGCAGATGAGGTGGTTTTCTTGGTCAGAAGCTTACTGCAGGATACAGTTAACAGGCTGATAAATAGTAGTATTACCGTATAAAATCTCATAGTTATTTGAAATTAAATCCATGAAAAACAAACCCGTCTTGGTATTCAAGGCTTCCAATTTCTCAGATAAGGGACAGAACAGATCATATTCACTCTTCTGCCACAAATATATTGCAAAATAATGAAAAGTAAATCCAATTTTCATTATTGAACTGTACTATAAACCCCGATTTTTATAAATTTGTTCAAGCTCCCTGGAAAAATAAACAGTTTCCGTTCAATATTTTGTCATTTGTCTGCGCAATAAGGCAAGTTTATCTGCAAAAAATCTCTCCATAATTATGTTCAATCGGCTCTGCTACAAGTTATTACTTCTTCTGATTTTTTCCTGAAGTCGGAGTAAACGGGATAGCCGTAAAGGATCAGAAAGAAATGAGTAATTTAGTCACTTCTTAAAATAAAATTAAAATGAGTTTTCGCATCGGGCTGGGTTATGACGTGCATCAATTGGCAGCCGGGGAAGAACTATGGCTTGGGGGGATCCTGATTCCCCATGAAAAAGGCACCGTCGCACATTCGGACGGTGACGTGCTGCTGCATGCCATCTGTGATGCGCTCCTCGGGGCCACTGGAATGAGGGATATCGGATACCACTTTCCTGATACGGATGTAGCGTATAAAAATATTGACAGTAAGAAATTGTTATCCGAAGTTTACCGGAAGGTTAAAGAGAAAGGATACAGACTTGTGAACCTGGATGCCACCATTTCCGCTCAGAAACCCATGCTGAGAGACTGGATTCCAGCTATGGAAGTGATTATAGCAGAGATTCTTGAAAGCTCTGCTGAACAGATAAATATCAAGGCTACCACTACTGAGAAGCTGGGTTTTGAAGGCAGGGAAGAAGGAATATCGGTTCAGGCAGTCGTTTTGATAAGTAAGCCAGATTAATAAATCATTAAGCCAGTCTCAATCAGGAATATCTTCTGTAATTTCACGAGGTTATTTGATACACATAGGTTTGATAAGTCTAATCTTTAATAACAAGTAGTATGAGCAAGACAGCATGGATTGTAATAGGAATAATTGTATTAGGAATCTTCTTCACCATTAGTTGGGGTGTTAAAACCGGTAACAACATGGTTGCCATGGAGGAGGGTGTCTCTTCCGCCTGGTCGCAGGTCGAAAATGTTTACCAGCGGCGTGCCGATTTGATTCCGAATTTAGTAAGTACGGTAAAAGGTTATGCTGCCCACGAAAGTGAAACCCTGACCGCGGTTGTAGAGGCAAGGGCAAAAGCCACCTCAGTAACGGTAGATCCTACCAAACTGAATGCGGCGTCCATTCAGCAGTTTCAGCAGGCACAAGGCGGTTTGTCATCCGCATTATCCAGGTTAATGGTAGTGGTTGAAAAATATCCCGATCTGAAGGCCAACGAAAATTTCCTGAACCTTCAGGCGCAACTGGAAGGTACGGAAAACAGAATCACCGTCGAACGTCAGAAATTTAACCAATCAGCCCAGGCTTTCAATACCTATATCCGTTTGTTCCCGCAAAGCATGATTGCTTCTATGAGGAACTTCGAGAAGAAGGCCTACTTTGAAGCTGAAAAGGGATCAGAAAAGGCACCAAGAGTAGATTTTTCCAAGTCCAAATAATATTAACCCCATTGGCAGATGAGTACAAATAAATTTCTCTCCCCGGAAGAAGAGGAACAAGTTGTTCAGGCGATTAAATCGGCCGAGCACCAAACCAGTGGAGAGATTAGGATTCATATCGAAGCTGTCA